>Ga0222622_10000017_pt1 | contig 91020 bp, 88 predicted proteins | sample PLM2_5_b1metaG_FD_177335 | JGI IMG/M metagenome (GOLD analysis project Ga0222622, IMG submission 177335) | Groundwater sediment microbial communities from an aquifer in East River, Colorado, USA - PLM2_5_b1 | ecosystem: Environmental > Terrestrial > Soil > Riparian zone | place: USA: East...
AGGAAGCGCTCGGGCTTGAATGCCTGCGGGTCGGGGTAGATCTCGGGGTTGCGGTGGACGAGGTAGATGTTGGGCGCGACGGTGACGCCGGCCGGCAGCTCGTAGCCGCCGATCTCGACCGGCTCGGTGAGGCGACGGAGGACGAGTGCGATCACCGGGCGCAGGCGCAGCGTCTCCTGGATCGTCGCGATCAGGTACTCGTCTGAGCCCGCCTCGACCCCCTCCCGTAGGCGGTCGAGCTTTTGCGGGTGACGGGAGAGACGCTCGACCGCCCAGGCAAGCGAGGTCGCCGTCGTCTCGTGGCCGGCGGTGAGCAGGGTCAGCAGCTGGTCGCGGATCTCGGTGTCGCTCATCGGGCCGCCGTCCTCGTGCCGGGCGGCGACCAGCATCGAGAGGATGTCGTCGCGATCTTCGAGGTCGGTGGCGCGTTTGCGCTCGGCGATCTCGCGGCGAAGCAGGTGGTCGATCCGCTCCATGATGCGCCGGAACCAGGGCAGCCGCGGGATCCGCTCCGGCCCGAGCAGGATCACCGGCAGCAGCTGGCGCGGGTCGGTGGTCAGCTTGAGGAAGTCGCGTAGGGCGTCGCGCAGCTCGGCCATCCGCTCCCCCTCGCGCACACCGAAGACGGTGCGCAGGATGATCTCCAGGGTCATCGCCTGCATCCGCGGACGCAATTCGTAGGGCACGCCGGTCGGCCAGCTCTCGATCTCGCGCGAGGCGATCTCGGCCATGGTCTCCCCGTAGGCCTTCATGCGCTCGCCGTGGAAAGGGGGCAGCAGCAGCTTGCGCTGGCTCATGTGCGGCTTCTCGTCGAGGACGAGGAGAGAGCTGGAGCCGAGCAGCGGCTCGATGATCTGGTTCCCCTCGCCGGCGTGGAAGACGCGCGGATCGCCCGTGAAGACCTGTTTCACCGCCTCTGGGTCGGCCAGCATCACCCAGGTCCCCTCGTAGACGATCTTCAGGGTGAAGATGTCCCCGTAGCGATCCTGACAGGCGTAGGACAGGCGCCGTGCCTGTCGCGTCCAAAGCGCCGTTTGCGCCGAGCGCGGCAGCGGTGGCCCGGGCGGCAGGCGTCGCTTCACTGGCCGGGCCACCGGCCGTGAAGCGGTTGTCGTCGTCGCCTCCATCGCGTTAATTATACCCCCTAGGGGTATTTGCTACGTTGGACGGTACCACCCGACCGAGGAGACTGCATGGACGCCACTGTCCATACCCACCAGCACGATCACGAGATGCCGGCCGAGGGAGCGGCGCTAACCACGGTCGCGATCAGCGCGACCCTGCACTGCCTGACCGGCTGCGCGATCGGCGAGGTCGCCGGGATGGCGATCGGGACCGCGGCAGGCTTCTCGAATCCGGGAACCGTCGTCCTCTCGGTCGCCCTCGCCTTCCTCTTCGGCTACAGCCTGACCAGCCTGCCGCTGCTCCGCGCCGGCCTGGTCCTCTCCGCCGTGATCCCGATCGCCCTCGCCTCCGACACGCTCAGCATCGCGACGATGGAGGTCGTCGACAACGCGATCGTCGTCACGATCCCCGGGGCGATGGACGCCGGGCTTGGATCGCTGCTCTTCTGGGGCAGCCTCTCCTTCTCGCTGGTGATCGCCGGCGCCTTCGCGGTGCCGGTCAACCGCTGGCTGATCGCTCGCGGCAAGGGCCACGCTGTCGTCCACGAGACCGGAATCCACGGCGGCCCGCCGGTACGGGTCGTCGCCTACGTTGCGACCGCCATGGGCATCTTCGGCACCGCCGTGCTGATCGCGGAGGCCCTCTCGTGAGCGAGGCAACGGAGACCCGTGGCTACGCCGAGAACAAGGACGCGGTGCTGAAGCGCCTGCGGCGGATCGAGGGCCAGGTGCGCGGGGTCGAGCGGATGGTCGAGGAGGGCCGCTACTGCATCGACGTCGTCACCCAGGTCACCGCGATCCAGGCCGCTCTCGACAAGGTGGCGCTGGAGCTGCTCTCCGACCACGCCTCCCATTGCGTCATCGGTGCCGCCGCGGCCGACCAGCCCGAGCGCACCGAGGAGCTGATGGACGCGGTCAAACGCCTCCTGCGCCACGGCTGATCAGGTCACTCATATTGCAGCGCTTCGAGCACGTCCAGCCTGGAAGCTCGGCGGGCCGGCGGGATCGCCGCCAAAACCCCGGCGAGGCCGGCGAGGATCAGCAGCAAGATCAGCGAGCCGACCGGATAGGAAAGCGTGAAGCCTTCGTCTTTCAGCGGTTGTGAGATCAGCGCCGCGAAGATCACGCCGAGGACGATGCCAAGGATGGCGCCGATCAGCGCCGTGATCACCGCCTCGTAGCGGATCATCGTCCGCACCTGGCGCCGCGACATGCCGATCGCCCGCAGCATCCCCAGCTCACGGGTTCGTTCGTGGATCGAGAGCGCCAGCGTGTTGGCGATCCCGAACAGCGAGATGACAATCGCCAAGAGGAGCAGGGCTTTGAACAGATTGACGAGCTGGTTGACCTGTTCTTCGCGGCTTTCCTTCAGTTCCTGCTGGTTCAGCACTTCCGCCGTGGGGAAGGCGCGTTCGGCGACCGCGGTGAGCACCGCCTGGATCTTGGCGGCATCGGCCCCGGGTTCCGTGATGACGAAATCGGTCGTGTCCTGGGTCTGGTGGAATGCCCTGGTCATCACCGCCTGGGTGATCAGGACGCTGCCGAAGAGGTCGAGCTTCGAGTCGAACTCGCCGGCGACGCGGAAAACCGGTTTGGCGCCGGTCTGGCTGAGCAGACGGAAGCGGCTGCCGACTTCGAGGTCGTGGTCGGAGGCGAACGAGTCCGAGACGACCGCTTCGCCGTCGCGCGGGTCGCGCAGCGTCGCCGGCCCTCCTCTCTTCCATTCGATGTCGACCGCCTCGCCGATGTCCGGGGTCGGAGCCGTGACTTTGATCTTCGATCCCTGGCCGAGCAGCTCCGCTTCGGTCGAGCGGATCGTCGCCACGAGCTTCACCCCGGGCGCCTTGCGCGCCAGGCCCGCAGCGCCAGCGGGGATCGGCGAGAAGCCGTCGCTGTTCTGGATCACCAGCCCGCCCTCGAAGTTCTCGTCGATGACCTGGGCGACGGAGCTCTTCAGGCCGGCGGAGAAGACGGTGACGAAGGCGACCAGGGCGAGGCCGATCATCAGCGCCGCCGCGGTGACGGCGGTGCGGCTCGGGTTGCGCTGCGAGTTCTCGCGCGCCAGGCGCCCCGTGAGCCGGCGGATCTGCTCCAGCGGCCAGCCGGCGACCGTCGCCAGCGGCGGCACCAAGCGGGGGCTGAAGAGCGAGACCCCGAGCACCATCGCGACGGCGCCGGCGCCCATCAGACCGGCCCGGGTGCCGGCGCTGCCGCTGCCGAAGAGACCGGCGAGCACCATCGCCAGGCCGGCGAGACCCAGCAGGATGGCGAGCGCGGCGTAGACGAGCCGGCGCCTGCGGCTGGTCGGCGGGGCATAGGCCTGGAGGGCGGCGATCGGCGGCACGCGGGTCGAGTGCAGCGCCGGCACCATCGACGAGACGGCGGTCACCACGATCCCGACGAGCAGCGCGACGACGACGGTCCGCGACTCCATCACCAGCCCCGTCGTCGGCAGGTCGACGCCGAATGCCTGCAGAAGGGCGTTGAGCAGCACGGCCATCAGATAGCCGCCGGCGATGCCGACCAGCGCCCCGAACAACCCGATCGCGAGCGCCTCGGTCAGGACCGAGGCGAGAATCTGGCGGCGGGACCCGCCCAGCGTCCGCAGCAGACCGAACTCGGTCACCCGCTGGGCGACGGTGATCGAGAAGGTGTTGAAGATCAGAAAGGCGCCGACGAAGACGGCGACGAAGCCGAAGACGAGCAGGATCGTCTGCAGGAAGCCGAGGTTGTCGCGGATTTCTTCCGAGCCACGGTCGGCGTTTTCCCTGGCGGTCTCGACCCGGACCGAGGGCGGCATGACGCGCTCGATCCGCCGTTTGAGAGCCTCCGGCGACACTCCCTTCTTGGCGGCGACCGAGATCTGGTCGAAACGACCGGCCTTGTGCGTCAGCCGCTGGGCCACCGGTAGCGTCACCTGGGCGATGCTGGCGCCGCCGAAGGAGGCGCTGCCGAGCTGCGTGAAGCCGACCAGGCGGAATGAGCGGGCGCTGCCCTGGCCGATCAGCTTGATCGCTTCGCCGAGCTCGATCCCAGAGCTTTCGGCCGCCGCTTTGTCGAGCGAGGCTTCGGTCGGTCCGCGCGGCGGGTGACCGTCCACGTAGGTGAGCGACTCGAGGCCGTCGGGCAGCGTCGAAGAGATGAACTTCGGAGCGAATTTGTTTCCGATCTTGTCTCCATCGGCGTCGAAGAAGCCGCCCGGAGTGAAGATCGCCCCGGCAGCCAGGCGAACTCCCGCCACCCGCTTCACCTGCGGCAGCAGCGAGGCGGGGACGGTCGGGATTTCGCCGTTTTCCTGTTCGACCGGGTTCTTGGCGCTGACGACGACACTGGTCCCTTTCAGCGAGTCGTTGAAGATTTCGTCGAAGGCGGCGAAGATCGTGTCGGTGAGGATGTAGCTGCCGGCGACGAAGGCGACGCCGATCACGACCGCAAAGGTCGTCCCCAGCGCCCGCACCCGGCGCGCCCAGAGGCTCTTGACGGCGAGACTCGTCACCGAGCCCTCAGTCGATCTGCTTCATCAGCTCGATCACCTCGTCCGCGGAGCCGGGGGCGGCGTCGTGGACGACCCTCCCGTCACGGAGGGTGATCAGGCGGTCGGCGTGGGCAGCGGCAGCCGGGTCGTGGGTGACCATGATCACCGTCTGCCCGAACTCGTCGACCGCCTGGCGCAGCAGGCGCAGCACGTCGGCGCTGGCCTTCGAGTCGAGGTTGCCGGTCGGCTCGTCGGCGAATACCACCGCCGGTTTGGAGACCAGCGCGCGGGCGACGGCGACCCGCTGCTGCTGACCGCCGGAGAGCTCGGAGGGGCGATGGGTGCGGCGGTCCTCGAGGCCGACGGTGCGGACCAGCTGGTTCAGCCACTCGGCGTCGGGCTTGCGGCCGGCGATCGAGAGCGGCAGCACCAGGTTCTCCTCGGCGGTGAGGACCGGCAGCAGGTTGAAGAACTGGAAGACGAAGCCGAGCTTGTCGCGGCGCAGCTTGGTCAGCGCGGCGTCGTCGAGCCCGGTGATCTCCTCGCCGTCGAGGACGACCGTGCCCGAGGTCGGCATGTCGAGCCCGGCGAGGATGTGCATCAGGGTGGACTTGCCCGACCCGGACGGACCCATGATCGCGGTGAAGCGGCCCCGCTCGAATCCCGTCGAGACACCAACCAGCGCATCAACCGCAGCCTCGCCTTCCCCGTAGCGGCGAGAGACATCCGTTGCGGTGACGACCTGCCCATTCATGGTGCTCACAGGCCCGCACCGTATCGAGCCCATTGATCGAGAGGGGACTCGCGGTAGGGGTTCCACTTAACTTTTTCGGTGGATCGCGGTTGGGCTGTCGCCCGGCGCCCGACAACGAAAAAGTACAAGACGTTTCACCCCTACCGCGAGTCCCCTCAATAGCCTGGGCCACCAAATGGCGCTAGCGGATGAATTCGATGGCTTGCTGGTCGATCTCGATGGGGTCGTCTGGATCGGGCGCGAGATGGTGCCTGGAGCCGTCGAGACCCTGACGACGCTACTCGCGGACGGGATGGAGATCGTCTTCGTCACCAACAACTCAGTGAAACAGCCCTCCGACTATGCCGATCGTCTGCGCGATGCCGGAATCGAGACTGCCGACGACCGAGTCCTGACCGGAGGAGCAGCGACCGCACAGCTGGCCGCGGAGCGGATCGGACCGGGTGGAACCGCCTTCGTGATCGGGGCGCCAGGCTTCAAGGAGACGGTTGCGGCGACGGGGTTGGAATTGCTCGACGGCGAGACCGCACAGTCTGCCGACGCGGTGGTGGTCTCCGCCCACCGGGAGTTTGACTACTCCGAGCTGCTGACCGCGACCCGCGCCCTTCAAGCCGGTGCGGCCCTGTTCGGAACCAGCCGCGATCCGACGCTGCCGATGCCCGGCGGCGCCTGGCCGGGCACGGGCGCAACCCTGGCGGCCGTCGAGACCGCTTCCGGAAAGCGTGCCGAGACCGGCGGCAAGCCCGAGCCCCATCTCTTCGACCAGGCCCGAGCGCTGATCCCGAAGACCAACCGGGTGGCGATCATCGGCGACCGCATCGCCTCGGACATCGAGGGCGGTCGGCGGGCCGGGCTGATAACGGTGCTCGTCCTCACCGGCGCCTCCACGCGAGCCGAGGCCGAAGCCGCAACGCCGCCTCCCGACCACGTGATCGACGACCTCCCGGCATTGCTGCGATGACCAAGAGCAGAAGCTCGGCGATGGCGCGCCCGGGTGTCGCCTTCGCCGGCGTCTTCGCCGTCACCTTCTCCGGGCTGGTCGCCGTCGGGGCGGTGCTGCCGGTCCTGCCCCGCTACGTGCACGGCCCGCTCGACGCGGGCAACATCGCGGTGGGCGTGGTGATCGGCTCCTATGCGGTGACCGGGCTGCTTCTCCGCCCCTTCGCCGGCCGGCTCGCCGATCGCCGTGGCCGCAAGCCCACCGTCCTGCTCGGATCGGTGCTTGTCGCGGTCGCCGGCTTCCTCTACCTGCTGCCGCTCGGGGTGCTCGGCTTGATCGGCGCCCGCCTGCTGCTCGGCGCCGGAGAGGGGACCGTCTTCACCGCCGGCTCGGCCTGGATCGTCGACATCGCCCCTCCCGGACGGCGGGGGCGGGTCATCGGCCTCTACGGGCTCGCGGTCTGGTCGGGGCTCAGCATCGGGCCACTGGTCGGCGAGCTGTTACTGCACGCATCCGGCTACACCGCGGTCTGGCTCTTCGCCGGGGCGGCGCCGCTGATCGGGGCGCTGATCGCGCTGCGCCTGCCAGATCCCTTCCACCCGGCCCCGGCCGCCGACGAGCACCATCCGCTGATCGCCCGTGTGGCCGTTCGCCCCGGGGTCGCCCTCGCCCTCGCCTCGCTCGGCTATGCGACCGTGGCCTCGTTCGTCGTCCTCCACCTCGACGCAAGGGGCGTCGGCCACGGGGCGGTCGTGTTCGGAGTGTTCGCGACGATGGTCGTCCTGACCCGCCTGGTCGGCGGCGACCTTCCAGACCGGGCGGGCCCGGCTCGGGTTGCGACCGCAGCGGCGATCGTCGAGGCGTTCGGCCTGGCGACGATGGCCGTCGCCACCAGCCTCGCGCTCGCGGTGGCAGGCGCGCTGGCGATGGGCGCGGCCTTCTCGCTGCTATATCCCTCGCTCTCCCTGATCGTCGTCGGCCGCGTCCCGGAGACGCAGCGAGGAGCGGCGCTGGGCACCTTCACCGCCTTCTTCGACGCGGGGATCGGCTTCGGCGCGCCGCTGGCCGGGGTAGCCGCCGCGCTGGGCGGCTACGAGAGCGCCTTCTTGTTCGCGGCGGCGGTAGCCCTGGTCTCCTCGGCGACGATCGCTCTGACGATCTCCAGCCGCGGCCGTGCGTTCCTCACCGACGTGCCGTGACTTAAGCACCCATATGGGCACCTAAGTGACGGCACGCCTCCCGTCAGGGGCGCTCGGCGATGAGGAGCGCCTGGGCGGCGCGGCCGATCCGGCCACGCTCGTCGAAGAGGACCGACTCGGCGGTCCCGGCCCCGCTCGGCTGGGGCAGGGTGATGGCGTCGACGCAGACCCACTCGCCCTCCGGCATCCGCTCGAGGTGGATGCTGAGGTCGACGTTGATGAAGAGGTAGCGACGCCAGTCGAGGACGGCGCTGATCCCGTTGCCGACGTCGGCGGCGACCAGGACCCGCTGCAGCGGCGTCGGCTCCTCGCCGGCGACCAGCTCGCAGCGCATCCGCATCCAGACCGTGGCCGGCCCCGGCTCCAGGAAGCCGCCGCCGACCGACCGCCATTCCATCGCCGTGTGGTAGCCGACGTCCTGGCCGGTCTCGAAGAACTCGGGCTGGAAGCCCTGCTCCGGGCCCGGTGGGGGCTCCGGCGTGGAGACGACACCTGCCGGGATCTCCAACGGCGCGGTCCGAATCCGCCAGGCTCGCGCCTTCATCAACTCCCCCTCGTCGTTGGAGAGCGACGCCTCGATCATCTGCACGCTCCGCCCTGGACGCGCCACCTCCGCCTCGACCCGAAGCGGCCCGATCGGCACCGACTTCAGAATCTCGAAGGTGACCCGGGCAACCTGAAATCCCTCCGCCCCATCGAGGTGCTCGATCGCTCGCCCCAAGAGGGCCGAAGGCGGCCCGGCATGCTGAGCGCCCGGGTCCCAAGGCCCTCGCGTCAACTCCGTCGCGACGTACTCCTCGCCACTCCGCTCGTAGAAGGCCCCGGGCACGGCCGCGATCCTAGAGCCGACAGCCGCTCAGCAGCGGGCGCCGAAGTGCTGCGTCCAGACGTGGGCGCCGCGATATCCGGCGAGGTTCCCGATTTGCAGGCCGACACCTAGATCCTGCGAGGGCCCGAGGATGTTGTGCAGGTGCCCGGGCGAGTGGGCCCAACCGCGGAAGATCGCCCGCACAGTCCCGTAGGGGCCGGTACCCAGCGCGATGTTCTCGGCCGCCTGCCAGCAGGCGCCATGCAGGTAGCCGACGCGGCGTATCCAGAAGGTGAAGTCGCGCCCGCACGCTTCGTGGTCGAATTCGTCGCAGCGCAGCATGTCGCGGGACTTGAAGCGGGCGGAGCGGTCGAGCAGCCGGTCTGCCGCCAGGGCCGGCTTGCCGGCGCGGCCGCGGGCGAAGTTCGTCATGCAGCGCATCGTCCGCTCCTGCGCCCGAACCGGCGCCCCCAACCGGTTCTGGCCGGGACAGGCCCGCGGCGGCGCGATCAGCCGGTCGAGATTTGCGGAGGCCGTCGCGGACGGCATGGCGAGTGCGAGAGTTATGAGGAAGGCGAGCCGGCGCATGTCTCTCTCTAGTCTGGAGGTAAGCGAAAGGAGTGAGATGGCGGAGAAGACGAAGAAGGTCGAGAAGACCGACGAGGAGTGGCGCGAGCAGCTGACGCCGGAGCAGCACGAGGTGACCCGCAAGGCCGGCACCGAGCGCGCCTTCAGCGGTCCCTACGTGGACGAGAAGGGCGAGGGGATGTACCGCTGCGTCTGTTGCGGCACCGAGCTGTTCTCCTCGGACACCAAGTTCGACTCCGGCACCGGCTGGCCCAGCTTCACCGAGCCGGTCAATCTCGAGCACGTCGAGCTACGCCCGGACAACAGCCTGCTGATGCGGCGCACGGAGGTCGTCTGCAAGCACTGCGACGCCCACCTCGGGCACGTCTTCGATGACGGGCCGGGACCCAACGGGCAGCGCTACTGCATCAACGGCTGCGCGCTCAGCTTCGACGGCGAGTAGTCCGCTGATCCTCAGCCCGGCGAGAGCGCCGACACCCTCCTATTTAACGCCCCCGCCCGCTCCAAGGTAGCTGAAGCGGACCGCGAGCGCGACCGCCTCGGTGCGGGTGTCGACCTCGAGCTTGGCGATCGCGTTGCGAACATGGGTGTGGACGGTCGCCGGGCTGAGGCCGAGCCGTTCGGCGATCTCTTTCACCCGCAGGCCCTCGGCGAGCAGCTCGAGGATCTGCCGCTCGCGGGGTGAGAGGTCGAGCAGTTTCTCCACCTCGGAGGGCTTGCCGCCGGCGAAGTCCCCGCCGAGGAAGGTGCCGCCGCCGGTCACCGCTTTGACCGCGCGGGCGATGTCCTCGGCCGGGGCCGACTTCAACACGTAACCGGAGGCGCCGGCCCGCAGGGCAAGGGCCAGCAGGTCGGGCTGGGCGTGCGCGGTGAAGATGATCACCTTGGTCCGCGGCCGGACCTTGAGCACCTCCTTGGTGGCCTCGATCCCGTCGCGTTTCGGCAACTCGACGTCGATTATCAGGACGTCGGGTTCCAGTTCTTTGACCACGTCGACGACATCGCGGCCGTTCGACGCCTCGCCAACGATCTGCAGCGCGTTAGAATTGGCCATCCGCGATTTGATCGCGTCGCGGACGATCTCGTGGTCGTCGCAGAGGACGACCCGCTTAGCTTCGCGGATGCTGGCGCTCATCGTGGCGTGATCCTCGCAGGACAACCATATGAATGCAGAATATTAGGTAGCGTGAAACCGCCTTCCCGATCCTGGCGGTTCTCAATCAGCGCAATCATCGTCCGTCCTACGGCTACAGCCGTCCCGTTCAGGGTGTGCACAGCTCGAATTGCTTCGTTATCGGCAGCCCGATACCTACAACTGAGGCGCCGGGCCTGGTAGTCGGTCGTGTTCGAGCATGAGGTCAGCTCGCGGTAGCGCTCCTGGCTCGGGATCCACGCCTCGCAGTCGTACTTCTTCGCCGCCGGGGCGCCGAGATCGCCGGCGGCGACGTTGACGACGCGGTAGGGGATCTCCAGCTCGGCGAGGATGCGCTCCTCGATTGCCAGCAGCCGCTCATGCTCGGCCGTGGACTCCGATGGCTCGACGAACGAGAACATCTCGACCTTGTCGAACTGGTGGACGCGAAAGATCCCACGGGTGTCGCGACCGGCGGCGCCGGCCTCGCGGCGGAAGCAGGTGGAGAAGCCGGCGTAGCGCAGCGGCAGCTGCCCGGCCTCGAGGATCTGGTCGGCGTGCAGAGAGGCGAGCGAGACCTCCGAGGTCCCGACCAGGAAGAGCTCGTCCTTCGGCACCTCGTAGATCTGGTCGCGGTCGCCGGGCAGGAAACCGGTCCCGTAGAGAGCCTCCTCGCGTACCAGCACCGGCGGCACCACCGGCTCGTGGCCCTCGCCGCGGACCAGGTCGATTGCGAAGCGGACCAGCGCCAGCTCGAGCAGCACCAGGTCGCCCTTCAGGTAGGCGAAGCGGGAGCCGGAGAGCCTTGCCGCGGTCTCCATGTCGATCAGGCCCAGCTCGGTGCCGATCTCGAGGTGGTCGCGGGGCTCGAAGTCGAAGCTCGGCCGGGTCCCGACCTCGCGCAGGACGACCGCGTCCTCCTCGCTCATCCCGTCGGGAGCGTCGGGGTCGGGCAGGTTTGGCAGGGCGGCGGCGACACGCTCGAGGTCGGCCTCGACCTTCTCCAGCTCGGCTTTGCCGGCCTCGATCCGCTCCTTCAGCCCCTGCACGGCCTCCATCGGCTCCGCAGCGTCCTCGCCCTGCTTCTTCGCCTCGCCGATCTGCTTGGAGAGCGTCTTGCGCTCCGCCTGGGCGCCCTCGATCTCGGGCAGCAGCTCGCGACGGCGTCGGTCCAACGCCAGCAGCTCGTCGACCTGCTCGGCGGCCCCGCGGCGCGCCAGCGCCGCCTTGACCCGCTCGGGGTCGGAGCGGATCAGCTTCAGGTCGAGCATCGAGAGCTCCGGCTAGGGCGAGGGCTCGCCGGGCCGCGGCGATTCTTCGGCTTCGCTGCCGGCGTACTTGGCGAGGAAGCGCGCCAAGGCCTCGGCATCGGAGCCGACGACGATGTTCTGGGGCATGATCGCTCCGGAGAAACCGCCGTTCTGAATCGCAAAGAGAGCATCGTCGTAGGTCTCGGTTCGCTGGTCGAGGTTCGGCCCCTGCGTGCGCACGCTGCGGTTCCCCGTCCCCTGCGTGCCGGCGGCGCTCAGCGTGTGGCAGCCGGAGCAGTGCGTGGCGAAGAGAACGGCCCCGTTGTAGTTGGGGTCCTCCTTGGAGACCGAGATCCCCTCCTCGCCGCAGGCGGCGAGGGCGAGGGCGGCCACGACGGCCATTGCTATCGCTAATGCAGGTCGCACGCGGCGCGCATCATATTGTCCAGCTCAGCTATGAGTCCGTCCGACCCCGCCAGCTTCCGCGCCACGATGGGGATGCTGCCCACCGGCGTCACTATCGTCACCGCCGGCAGTCCGGAGGGGCCGGCCGGGGCGACGGCCAATGCGGTCTGCTCGCTCTCGATCGAGCCGATGCTGATGCTGGCCTGTCTGGACCGCGGCTCCCGCACCCTGCTCGCCGTGCAGGCGGCCAACCGCTTCGGTATCAGCGTCCTGCAGGCCGGCCAGGAGCCGATCGCCCGCGCCCTCGCCACCAAGGCCCCGGTCGCGGACAAGTGGGAGGGCGTCGCCTGGAGCGAGCGTGACGGCATCCCCGCGATCGACGACGCCCTCGCCTTCGTCGCCTGTGACCTGCGCGACGTGATCGCCGGCGGCGACCATGTGATCGTCACCGGCGAGGTCATCGCGCTGGAGACGAGCGAAGGCGACCCGCTCGTCTTCCACGGCGGCGAGTACCGGCCGCTGGGCTGAGCGCTACGCGGCTCGGTGGCAGACGGCCTCGACGTTGTTGCCGTCGGGGTCGAGCATGGGACAGCAGGCACCGGTGCAACACTGGGGAGCGATGGACACTCGCTTTCAGCAGCCCGGCTGGTTCACCAAGCACGTCTTCAACCGCGTCGTCGCCGCGCTGACCAAGCTCGGCATCAGCGTCGCCGGCTCGCGGGTGCTCGAAGTGCGGGGGCGCAAGAGCGGTGAGTGGCGGCGGACGCCGGTCAACCTGCTCAGCTTCGAGGGCGATCGCTATCTGGTGGCCCCGCGCGGTCACACGCAGTGGGTGCGCAACCTGCGGGCCAGCGGCAGAGGACGCCTGGTGCTGGGCCGCCGGAACGAGAACTTCACCGCGACGGAGCTCGGCGACGACGAGAAGCCGGCCTTGCTGCGCTCCTACCTCGAGAAATGGAAGTGGGAGGTCGGCGCCTTCTTCGGCGGGGTCGGGCCGGACGCGCCCGACGCCGAGCTACGCCGCATCGCTCCGGACTATCCTGTCTTCCGCATCTCGGCGTAACCTTCTCGATCGATGGAGGCGACCACCGCACCGAGGGCACAGTGGACGTTCGCGCAGTGGGGCATCGTGATCGTGGCAACGCTGCAGCTGGCTTGGGCGGTGGCCGGGCTGATCGCCGAGCCGAGCTTCTCGATCGGCGAAAACGCGCCGACCGCACGGGTGCTGGGGGTCGACTTCAACGGAGTCCACGCCCTCTCCGGCTTCCTGCTCTTCCTCCCCGCCTACTACTTCGCGCTGCGGCCCAAGTGGGCCCTCTACTACGCGATCTACGTCGCCGGCGCCCTCTTCGCCACCGGGATCTGGGCCACCTTCGACACCCAGCCGGCCTGGGTCTTCACCTTCCCCAACAACGGCGCCGACGCGATCCTCCACCTCACCACCGGCGCCCTCTTCGCCGCCATCGCCACGATCCAGATCGCCCAAGACCGCCGCTAGGCCGGTGCTCCCCGGTGAGCGGGGGAGTGTGTCCCCCCAGTCGATGCGACAAGTAACACAAAGCATATGTTGACTAGTTCAATGCGCCGTGAGAGGGTCGCTCCCTGTGACGCCGGGCGGCAGGAGAAATCGCGAGCAGGCGAATTGCGACCGTGGGACTGGCCTCGCCGCGCTCGCCGCCGCTGTGCTCCTTTTTCTGGCAGGACGGTATCGCCGCCCGACCAGGGCGACGCCGCCCGTCAAAGAGGCCGCCCCAGCGCCGCCCGTGCCCACGGAGCGAACCCCGCTGGGCGAAGCGTTCCACTGGTTCACCTGGCCGGTGCGCAAGGAGGATCAGGCAAAAAGGCGACTGGAAGAAAGCGCACCCCAGGCCCCCGAGCAGCCAAAAGACACCAGCAAGAAGCTGAACATCGGCTGCGTCACCCTCACCTGTGGAGAGGCGGCGAACGGCAGCGTCGAGGATGCGGAGAAGCCCGCGAAGAAAGACGAAGGCCCGAGCGGCCTGACGAGCATCGTCCTCAAAGTGCTGGGGACGATCGCGACGAGTATCGGCGTCGCCGGCGCCGTGGCGGTGGTCGGCGCCGCGATCTTCTGGGCGCGCTTCGACGCGCTCGGGTTACCGGCGACGCAGGCGGTCAGCGTGATCCCCAAGGCCGAGCTACTTGTTCAGGGGGGCCAGGAAGTGATCATCTTCATATTGATTGGGCTGGCCGCCGCGCTCTTGATCACCCTTGCCGACCCGAAGGGGATCGTTACCCGTGGCACCGTGTTCGTGCTCTGCGCTTTCGTCGTAATCGCCGTCATCTACGCCGTGACCACGAGCCTGCATCCCGGCTTCGTGCTCGGCCTGGCGGGGCTGGCGATCGTACTCGCCCTACTCTGCGTCGGGATCGCCTTCAGTACCGAGAAGCGGCTGCTGCCGCTACTGGTAAGCGTCTTCCTCGCCTCCCTGATCTTCTCATCGAGTTGCGCCCTGCTGATCGTCGAGAAGCAGGAGTACGCCCAAGCGATCGCGATCCGCTTCGCCGTCGGCGATGGGACCACCAAGGGGTTGACCGGTGTCTACGTCACCGCTACCGACAGCACGATCTTCTTCGCGCGAATCGGCCCCACCGATGACAGCAAGATGACGATCGACTCGACGGGGCTGTACGAGGTGCACCGCGCCGATACCACGACCTATGCAGTTGGCCCACTCGAGCCCACCGAGGGCCCAGGGGATACCGACCCAGTCGCCGAACGAGCAAAAGCCTTGCTCAAGCGCCTGAAGGAGGACGCGAAGAGCTCCAAGCCGACGACGGCCAATAAGAAAAAGGCGGGCGGAGCAACCAAAAAGACGGCGAAGGCAACTGCCGGCAAATAGTTTCTTCCGACGTTCCCGAGCCCAACTTCAGAAGGCGCTGCTGGTGGCGGCGGCGCGGAGGGCCAGGAAGAGGATCACGCCGCAGCTGACGGCCATGATCCCCATCTCGCGGCGGACGATGGCGAGCGCCAGGGATTGCTGGTCGGCGGCGGCGAGAGCCTCGAAGTCGACGTCGCCCAGCTCGCGCTGAGCGGCCCCGGCGCGGGCGCCCTCGGCGATGAAGGAGACGACCAGGGGCAGGATCCCGTAGAGGTAGTGGAGGTCCTCGGAGGCCTCGTGGCCGGTGAAGACGAGCAGGCCCCCGAGCAGCGCCTGCAGGAAGACCGAGACCTGGGCGGCGCGCAGCAGGTACCAGAAGCCGATCGAGGGCCGGTCGCGGTACCAAGCGAGGCCGCCGATCACGCCCGCCGTGAGGTTGAGCAGGATCAGCGCGCAGCCGACGACCAGGTGGACCTCGGGCATCGGTCTATTTCCGCCTGGAAGGGTCGGGATTCGGCTTGCTGATGCGGAAAATCACTATGTAGCAAGTTGTCACAAGGTGGGTGTATAACAGCGGTTGCAGGCGACGATTAACGAGGCGCGGGGAGCGCCGCCGGAACGGACGCCAAAACCTCCACCAATGCTGAAGAGCTACCTGCCGATACTCGTCTTCGCCCTGCTCGGCCTCGGGGTGGGCAGCGCCTTCGTGATGCTGAACCACGTGATCGGTCCGAAGCGGCCGAGGAAGCCAACCGCGGCGAGCCTGCGGCAGGGTGAGCCCTACGAGTCCGGCATCCCGGTCGAGCCTGCCCGCGGCCTGCGGCTCGGGATCGGCTTCTACCTGATCGCGATGCTCTTCATCCTCTTCGACATAGAGGTCGTCTTCCTCTACCCGATCGGGGTCATCCTCAAGGACGCCGATAGCGTCTTCGTGCTCGGCGAGCTGGTCGTCTTCGTCGTCCTGCTGCTGGTCGCCTTCGTCTACGTCTGGCGCAAGGGGGCCCTGGATTGGAGGTAGAGCGGCAGACGCTGCGCGGCAAGCAGCTGCGCGCCCGCGACATGCTGCGCGGCGACCTCGAGGGGGAGGAGCTGGAGCGCTACGTCGAGGAAAAAGTGGTGATGACCAACTTCGAGAAGATGCTCGGCTGGGCACGGGCCAACTCGATGTTCCCGCTCACCTTCGGCCTTGCCTGCTGCGCGATCGAGGCGCCGATCTCGCTGGTCACGGCCCGCTACGACCTCGCCCGCTTCGGCGCCGAGGCGCTGCGCGCCTCTCCGCGCCAGGCCGACATGATCATCCTCTCGGGCCGGGTCTCGATCAAGATGGCGCCGGTCGTCCGCCGTCTCTACGACCAGATGCTGGAGCCGAAGTGGGCGATCTCGATGGGCGCCTGCTCCTCCAGCGGCGGCATGTTCTCCAACTACGCCGTCGTCCAGGGGGCTGACAAGTTCATGCCGATCGACCTCCACATCCCGGGCTGCCCGCCGCGCCCGGAGGCGGTGCTCTACGGCTTCAACAAGCTGCAGCGCAAGATCATGGGCAATCCCGACCAGGGCTGGCGGCAGCGCTACGACGCAGCCGGCACCGAGGAGTGGGCTCGCGGCGGCCCGCGCGGCGAGCCGAATCCGGAGGCGGCGGCGGCGTATGAAGAGGCGCGAGGGCTGATCCGTGCCTGACGCCCCTGGACTGGAGCTGATCCGGGGGGAGATCGAGCAGGACCACCCCGGCGCGGTGCTCGACACCAGCTTCGACCGCGATCAGCCGGCTCTCGTCGTCGACCCGGCGCAGATCCTCGCCGTGCTCGCCTGGCTGCGCGACGCGCCGGGCCAGGGTTACCGCTTCCTATCCAGCCTGCACGCTGCTGACTATCTCCCAGCTCAACCACGCTTCGCCGTCCACTACGAGCTCTTGAACCGCGACCGAGTAGAGCGCCTCAGAGTAAAAGCGATGCTCGCTGACCCCTCTCCCGCGGGTGGCGCGGCAGGGGGGACCACCCCCGAGGAAGCTTCAGCTACCGCAGGGGGTGGTGGGTCCCCTGCCGTGACAGGACCCGCGGGCCAGGGCCTCCCGGAAATCGATTCCTGCGTAAGCCTCTTCCCCACCGCCGAGTTCCAGGAGCGGGAGGCCTACGACTTCTTCGGGATCGTCTTCAAGGGGCACCCGGACCTGACGCGGATCTTGCTGCCAGAGGACTACGTGGGCTGGCCGCAACGGCGCGACTTCCCGATCGGCGGCGAGCCGGTCACCTTCACCTACAACGAGCGCGACTATGGCTAGCCAGCACGTGCCGTCACTTAAGCACCCATATGGGGCCGTAAGTGACGGCACGTCCGACCTCGACACCGAGGTGATGACGATCAACATCGGGCCGCACCACCCGGCCACGCACGGGGTGCTGCGCTTGGTCGTCGACCTCGAAGGCGAGGTCGTGCGCGACCTGCGGCCGGTGATCGGCTACGTCCACACCGGAATCGAAAAGTCCTGCGAGGACAAGAGCTACTGGAAGGTCATCCCCTTCGTCGAGCGGATGGACTACGTCTCCTATTTCTTCCAGATGGAGGCCTTCTGCGGCGCGGTCGAGCGGCTGGTCGACCTCGAGATCCCCCCCGCGCCAAGTATCTGCGGACGATCTTCCTCGAGCTGAACCGGATCCACTCCCACCTGGTCTGGCTGGGGACGACGGCGCTCGACCTCGGCGCGATCTCGATGCTCTGGTACTGCTTCCGCGAGCGCGACAAGATCCTCGACCTGTTCGAGATGGCGACCGGGCAGCGGATGCACACCCGCTACTTCCAGGTCGGCGGCGTGATCGAGGACATCCCGCTCGGCTTCGAGGCGAAGCTGCGCCAGTTCATCGCCGAGATGCCGGTGCGAGTCGAGCAGTACCAGGCGCTGCTCGACCGCAACGAGGTCTTCCTCTCCCGAACCAAGAACGTCGGGATCGTCTCGCGCGAGCGACTGCTGGAGCTGGGCGTGACCGGGCCGCTGCTGCGCGCCGCCGGCGAGCCGTGGGATCTGCGCAAGGCCTTCGACTACCTCGCCTACCCCGAGATGGACTTCAAGATCCCGGTCGGCACGGTCGGCGACGGCTACGACCGCTACCGGGTGCGGGTGGCGGAGATGGTCGAGTCGGTGCGGATCGTCGAGCAGGCGCTCGACGGGTTGCCCGAGGGGCCGTTCATCGCCGACGACCGCAAGTACGTGCTGCCGCCGCGTTCGGAGCTGCCGACCTCGATGGAGGCGCTGATCCACCACTTCAAGCTGGTCACCGAGGGCTACCGGGTCGAGGCCGGCGAGGTCTACTACTCGATCGAGTCGCCGCGCGGCGAGCTCGGCTGCTTCGTCCTCGCCGACGGCTCCTCGAAGCCGGCCCGCGTCCACTTCCGCGACCCCTCCTTCGTCAACCTGCAGACCTTCAAGGACATGTCGGTGGGCGGCTACGTCGCCGACATGATCGCCAGCCTCGGGATGCTCGACCCGATTCTTGGGGGTGTCGACAGGTGAGGGTGGGGACCATGCGTTTCAGCCGCGGGTCCTGTCGCGGTGGAGGGGGTGTCCGGGCCGGCGCTGGGTTTTTCGCCGGACGGCGGTGCCTCTCTCGCGGAGTCGGCGGGGCGAAAAACAGGACGCCGCGCCCGCCCGGACACCCCCTCCCCCACGCCACCCGCGGGAGAAATGCTCATGGCTGACCTCCCTGTCGATCAGGCCGTCAGCGAGGGTCGGGTTCCAGAGCGCTCTCCTGAGCTGATTCCCGAGCTTCATGAAGTGGACTGTCCTCTCGAGCTGCGCGAGCGGATCGAGACCTTGATGGGGCGGTATCCGGACCGGCACTCGGTTTCGATCCCGGCGCTGTGGGCGGTTCAGAGGTTGTATGGGTGGTGCACGCCGGAGGGGATTCGGCAGGCTGCCGCAGTGATGCGGGTGACGCCCGCCTATCTGGAGTCGGTGGCGAGCTTCTACGACCTGCTGCATACGGAGCCGGTGGGGTCGCACAAAGTCGCCGTCTGCACCAACATTTCGTGCTGGATGCGCGGTGGAGATGAGTTGCTCGCTGCCTTCCAGGCCGCCGGTGAGGGCGAGGAGGACGTGTTTATCACCGGCTTCGAGTGCCTGGGCGCCTGCGACATCGCCCCGATGGCCTCGATCGACGAGCGCTACTTCGGCCCGCTGGAGGCGGACGAGGCGACGGAAGCGATCGAGCAGCTGCTGGCGGGCAAGAACGTGCTGCCCGCCAAGGCGCTGGAGGAGCGGCCGCTGGCAGGTGACGCCGGTGCCTGAGACGCGCGTCCTGCTTGCGCACGCCGAGGACCCGGCGCTGCGCACCCTCGCCGGCTACAAGGGCTACGGCGGTTACGTGACGCTGGAGAAGGCCTACCGCGAGCTGGAGGCCGACGAGATCCTCAAGGAGCTCGAAGAGTCCGGCCTGCGGGGCCGCGGCGGCGCCGGCTTCTCGATGGGCAAAAAGGCCTCCTTCCTACCCCGCGGCGAGATGCAGAAGTACCTCTGCTGCAACGCCGACGAGTCCGAGCCGGGTGCCTTCAAGGACCGCGAGCTGATGCAGCGCAACCCTCACCAGCTGATCGAGGGGATCGCGATCGCGGCGATCGCGGCCGACGCCGGCCACGCCTTCATCTTCATCCGCGGCGAGTACGACCTGCAGGCGGACATCCTCGACGCAGCCGTCACCGAAGCCTACGAGGCGGGCTACCTGGGCCAGGACATCCTCGGCAGCCGGCGCGACCTGGAGCTGATCGTCCACCGCGGCGCGGGCGCCTACATCTGCGGCGAGGAGACGGCGCTGCTCGACGCCCTCGAAGGCAAGCGCGGCAACCCGCGGCTGAAGCCGCCGTTCCCTGCCGTGCAGGGCCTCTACGGCGGGCCGACGCTGATCAACAACGTCGAGACGCTCTCCAACGTGCCGCGGATCGTCGCCCACGGGGCCGAGTGGTTCCGCGGCTACGGCACCGAGCAGTCACCGGGAACCAAGGTGGTCTCGGTCTCCGGCGGCGTGCGACGGCCCGGCAACTACGAGGTCGAGCTGGGGACCCCGACCCGCGAGCTGATCTACGACCTGGCCGGCGGCCCGTTCGAGGGGCGCGAGGTGAAGGCCTTCTACCCGGGCGGCTCCTCCGCCCCGGTCCTCACGGCGGAGGAGGGGCTCGACCTCCCCTATTCCTTCGAGGCGATGGCCGAGGCGGGCTCGATGCTCGGCTCCGGCTCGATCATCGTCGCCGACGACAGCGTCTCGATCCCGCACATGGCGCTGCGCACGGCACGCTTCTACCACCACGAGTCATGCGGCAAGTGCACCCCCTGCCGCGAGGGCACCAACTGGACGGTGAAGGTGCTGGAACGGGTGGTGCGCGGCGAGGCGACGCCGATGGACCTCGACATCGTCGCCTCGGTGCAGGAGAACATCATGGGGAACTGCCTCTGCGTGCTGGGCGACTCGATGGCGATGCCGGTGAGCGCGATGGTGAAGAAGTTCCGGCCCGAGTTCGAGCGGGTGATCGAGGAATTCGGCCCGCAGCTCGACGACGTCAGCCGGATCGCCGCGGTGCAGGGCACTGTCGAGACCCTGGGGGCGGCGACGTGAGCCGCGAGGTGACGATCGTGATCGACGGCCGCGAGGTCGGCGCGACCGAGGGCGAGATACTGCACGACGCGGCGAAGCGAGGCGACGTCGAGATCCCGGTCTTCTGCTACGAGCCGAAGCTGGGCGATCCGGTCGGCGCCTGCCGGATGTGCCTGGTCGAGATCGAGGGGATCCCGAAACTGCAGACGTCCTGCTCGACCCCGGTCCGCGACGGAATGGTCGTCCACACCCGCACCGACCAGGTCAAACAGGCGCAGAGCGCGGTGGTCGAGTTCCTGCTCGTCAACCACCCGCTCGATTGCCCCGTCTGCGACAAAGGCGGCGAGTGCCCGCTGCAGGACATCGCGATGGGCTGGGGGCCCGGCAAGAGCCGCATGACCGACCCCAAGCGCCACTTCCAGAAGCCGGTCGAGCTCTCGCCGCTGGTCGCGATCGACCGCGAGCGCTGCATCCTCTGCTACCGCTGTGTGCGCTTCAGCCAGGAGGTTTCCGAGGACGAGCAGCTGCAGCTGCTCGAGCGCGGCGACCGCACCTTCGTCGGCACCTTCGACGACCGTCCCTACGTCGACCCCTTCCACGGCAACATCACCGACCTCTGCCCGGTCGGGGCGCTGACCAGCTACACCTACCGCTTCCGGGCGCGGCCCTGGGACATCGAGCAGGCGGGCTCGGTCTGCACGCTCTGCCCGAGCCAGTGCAACGTCAGCTTCACCATCCGCGACGAGCAGGTGAAGCGGGTGATCGCCCGCGACAACCCCGACGTCGACGACGGTTGGCTCTGCGACCGCGGCCGCTACGGCTTCGAGATGTTCGCTGCCGAGGAGCGGGTCAGCGGGCCACGGCTGCGCGGCGGCCCGGCCTCCTGGGAGGAGGCCCTCGCCGAGGCGGCCGCGGGGTTGCGGGCCGGCGGCAGCGCCAGCGCCGCGATCGTCGGCGACGCCTCCAACGAGGAGGGCTACCTGGTGCAGCGCATCGTGCGCGAGGCGCTTGGCTCCCCTCATGTCGAGTCACGGGTCTCGCGCGGGCCCGCGCGGGCCGCCCTGCTGCGCCTCGCCCAACCCGAGCTGTCGGCGCGGGTGCGCGACCTCGACGACGCCGACGCAATCCTCGTCGTCGGCTCCGACCCCCTGCACAGCTCGCCGATCCTCGATCTGCGCATCCGCAAGGCGATGCGACGCACCGGCGCCAAGCTGGCGCTGGCCACCGACCGCCCGACTGCGCTCGACGGAGGCGCCGCGGCGACGACCCGCTACGCGCCCGGCGGCGCCACCCTCTTCCTCTCCGAGCTGGCTGCCTGCCTGCGCCTGGGAACCGGGCACGGCACCGCCTCGCCGGTAGCCGATGTGCTCCGCGACGCCTCACGCGTGGTGATCGTCTGGGGCGAGCGGATCGGTCGCGAGGGCGGAGGTGCGACGACCGCGCTGCTGGACGTTGCCTCCGCTCTCAGCCTCGCCGACCACGACGGCTCCGGCCTCCTGGAGATCCCAGACCTGGCCAACGCCCGCGGCCTGCGCGAGGTGGGCTGCCTGCCAGACGCAGGCCCCGGTCTTACCGAGACGAGCGCTCTGTTGGGGGTGCCTTCGACCCCAACCGGAGCACGCGTGGGCAAGCCGACCGAAGAGATCCGCGCGGCGCTCGAGTCGGGTGAGCTCAAGTCGCTCCTGCTGTTCGGCGTCGACCCGCTGCGCGACTTCCCAGATACCGCAGCTTGGCAACGAGCTCTAGCAGCGGCCGACCACATCGTCTGCTTCTCGACCTTCGAGACGGCCACGACCGCGATTGCGGATGTAGTGCTCCCCCTGGAGACGCACGCCGAGAAAGACGGCACGGTGACGCATCCGGACGGCCGCCTCCAGCGAGTGCGCCCCAGCGCTTCGCGCCCCGGCGACATCCGCCCCAACTGGGGCGTACTTGCTGAGCTGTCTCTGGCTCTCGGTCATGACACCGGGGTCACGTCCCAACCGTCAGCCCTTTCAGCTCTCACCGAGGCAGTCTCCTTCTACGCCGGCATCGACGACGCCGAGATCGCCGGCCGAGGAATCCGCTGGCAGGACCGTCCCGCAGCCTCATCCCTCCCCAGACCCAAGGAGGCCGGCGAGAGCGGCGCCACCGGTGCCCCCTCCTCACTCGCAACTCGTCGAAGTGGCGCTGAAGTGCTGGCGCCCGAAGCTCCCTCCTCCTCCCGCGCAAAACGTTCGGAGGGGGCACCGGCGTCCCCGCTCATGCTGGGCACGTACAGAGACTTGTGGGTCGGACCCGTAACGGAGCTAAACCCCCCGCTTAAGTTCCTTCAGCCGGTGCAGCGCGTTGAGATGTCGCCAGCGGACGCCGAGCGATTGGAGCTGAAGAGCGGCGAGACGGTTCAGGTTGCGCAGAACGGAATCAGCGTGCAGGCCAAGGTCGTGATTCGAGAGCGCATGAGCGACGGCGTGTGCTTCCTGGTGGAGGGCACCGCGGAGGACAATGCCAACGGCCTGCTTAACGGCGGACCGGTCGAGGTGCGGATCAGCAAGGAGCTTGCGTGATCCCGGTCGCCGACACCCAGTTCGTCGAAGCGACCTGGGTGATGATCGTCAAGTCGCTGGTCATCTTCGCGGTGATCTTCGCGATCCTGCCGCTGATGACGGTCCTGGAGCGCAAGCTGATCGGCCGCTTCCAGCACCGTTACGGCCCCAACCGGGTCGGCCCCTTCGGCATCCTGCAGCCGCTTGCCGACGTCGGCAAGCTGCTCGGCAAGGAGGCGTTCCGCCCCGCCAACGCGATCCCGACCCTGTTCGTGCTGGGGCCGCTGCTGCCGGTCCTCTCCGGCGTCCTCGCCCTGGCGATCATCCCCTGGGGCGACGTCCAGGACGGCGTCGGCCTCTACGGGATCGACGTCCCGATCGGCATCCTCTACTTCTTCGCGGTCGGCTCGATCGCCTTCTACGGGGTGCTGCTCGGCGGCTGGTCCTCGGGCTCCAAATACAGCCTGCTCGGCGCAATGCGCGGCGCCGCGCAGCTGATCTCCTACGAGGTGGCGATGGGGCTGGCGCTGCTCGGCGCGATCATCATGGGCGGCTCGCTCTCCCTGGTCGACGTCGTCCACGCCCAGGGCGAGATCTGGTTCGTCGTGCCCCAGTTCGTCGGCTTCCTGATCTTCATGCTGGCCGGCTTCGCCGAGACCAACCGCACCCCGTTCGACATGCCGGAGGCGGACGCCGAACTGGTCCAGGGCTTCATGACCGAGTACGGCGGCATGCGCTTCGGCAGCTTCCTGCTGGTCGAATACATGGAGATCCTGGTCGTCTCCGGGATCGCCGCGGCGATCTTCCTCGGCGGCTGGATGGGCCCCGGCCCGGGCTTCCTCGACCCGGTCTGGATGCTGGCCAAGATGCTCGGCCTGGTGCTTCTCTTCATCTGGGTGCGGGCGACGCTGCCGCGGCTGCGCTACGACCAGCTGATGGGCCTGGGCTGGAAGGTGCTGCTGCCGCTGGCGACCCTGAACGTCCTCGTCACCGCGGTGCTAGTGGTGGTCACGTGAGGAATATTCCGCCGCCTCCTCTGCTCCCGCGAATGTCCATGAAAGTGGATATGGAGGGGCATTCGCTCCCGCGTCCGGGGGCGGCGGGTGCCACTTGGAGGCCACATGCCTGACTTTCCTTATCTCGAGGACCAAGACGTGATCGAGGTCCAGCGCGGGCCCGAGCCGGGCGGGGTCGGCGGCGCCTATCGCGCCTTCGGCGAGACGCTGCGCGGGTTGAAGACGACGATGGCGCGCCTGATCGAGGGGCCGCTGACGATCCAGTACCCGGAGGAGAAGACCCCCGTCTACCCGCGCTTCCGCGGCCGTCACAAGCTGCACAAGTTCGAGGACGGCCTGGAGAAGTGCGTCGGCTGCTCGCTCTGCGCCGCCGCCTGCCCGGCCGATTGCATCCGCGTCGTCGCCGCCGAGAACATCCCCGGTGAGCGGGTCTCGGCCGGCGAGCGCTACGCCGCCGTCTACGAGATAAACCTCTCGCGCTGCATCTTCTGCGGCTACTGCGAGATCGCCTGCCCCTTCGACGCGATCACGATGGGCCACGACTACGAGATGGCCGACTACGGTCGAGAGGACCTGATCTTCACCAAGGAGATGCTGCTCGCCGAGCCGCTCGAGCGGACGCCACTGCGGGCGGAGGGCGAGTAGCCGGTGGCGGGCCTACTGGGGATCCGGCCGCACCAGCACCGTGTCGGCGACCGGGATGATCTCGTCCGCCGGCAGATCGGCGCGGGCCGCATGGTCCCGGATGGCCCCAGGGCTCGTCGCCTGATAGATGCAGACCGTTCCGACCGCCTCGCCGTCCTCCTGCAGGACGTAGCTGCGGATCCAGCGGATGTCATCCGACATCTCCTCGTCGCCGACCTTGCGAGACCGCTCCGCGGCCTCCTGCAGCTCGGCGGCGGACTGCCAGCCGCTCCGTCTCAGAATCACATACGTATTCATAGGGCCTCCATTTCCGGCCGGACAGTCGCGTGCAAAGCCATACAACCACGCAGTCGATGCGCGGTCAACGCCCGGAGGAGGAGCGAGTAGTGGAAGAGGTGCTGTTCTTCCTGGCGGCGTTCGGCGCCCTCGGCGGAGCGATCGGGGTCGTGGCGATGCGCAACCCCTTCCACAGCGTGCTGGCGCTGATCGTTCACCTCTTCTCCCTCGCCGTCCTCTTCCTGCTGCTCAGCTCGGCCTTCGTCGCCGCCGCCCAGGTGGTCGTCTACGCCGGCGCGGTGATGGTCCTCTACGTCTTCGTCGTCGCCTACGTCGGAGGCGGCGAGGAGTCCGCCTGGGAGTCGATCCCCGGCCAGCGCTTTCTCGCCCCGCTGCTCGGCGTCGCCCTCTTCGTCGAGCTGGCAATAGCCGTGCTCGCCTCCTCGCTGTTGGCGCTCGGCACCGAAGGCCCCGACGTCAAGGCCGGCTTCGGCGACCCGGCCGCGATCGGCTACCTGCTGCTGGAAAAGTTCCTCGTCCCCTTCGAGGCCTCCTCGATCCTCCTCCTCTTAGCCGCGGTCGGCGCGATCGTGCTGGCCGGTCGCAAACGTGAGGGTGAGTCGGCGTGAGCATCGAGTGGTACATCGTCCTTTCCTCTCTCCTCTTCGCAGTAGGTGCCGTCGGAATTCTCATAAGGCGCAGCCCGGTCGTCATCCTGCTCTGCCTCGAGCTGATGCTGAACGCCGGCAACCTCGCCCTGGTCGCCTTCAGCCGCATGGTCGGCAACCAGCAGGGCCAGGTCTTCGCCCTCGTCGTGATGGTGATCGCCGCCTGTGAGGTCGTCGTCGGGCTGGGCCTGATCGTCGCGATCTTCCGCCGCAAGCTGCCGCTCGACGTCGATGAGCTGAGGGAGCTGCGCGGGTGAGCGCCACCTCCTGGGCCTGGCTGGCCCTGCTCCTGCCACTGCTCGGCTCGATCGTCATCGGGCTCGGCTTCCGCACGCTGCCCGCGCATGCCGCCGGGACGATCGGCACCGCGGCGATCGGGCTTGCCTTCATCTGCGCGGTCGGCGCCCTGATCAACCTGCTCGGCGAGCAGCCGGAGACTCGCCACCATGCCTCCTCGCTGTGGGACTACGCCAGTGCCGCTGGGCTCGACGTCAAGCTCGGCATCTACGTCGACCAGCTCTCGGTCTTCATGCTGCTGGTCGTAACCGGGGTCTCGACTCTGATCCACCTCTACTCGTTCGGCTACATGCAGTCGGACGAGGGCTACCACCGCTTCTTCAGCTACCTCAACTTCTTCGTCTTCTCGATGCTGCTGCTGGTCCTCGCCGGCAACTTCGTCCTGCTGATCGTCGGCTGGGCCTTCGTCGGCTTCGCCTCCTATGCGCTGATCAGCTTCTGGTACCGGCGCACCACCGCGACCAGGGCGGGGATGAAGGCGTTCGTGATCAACGTGGTCGGCGACATCGGCTTGGTGCTCGCCGCCTTGCTGATCTTCCGCGAGCTGGGGACGTTCGAATACGGCGCCGTCTTCGAGCGGGCGCCCGACGTCTTTCAGACCAACGAGTGGACGGTGACGGCGATCTGCCTGTTGCTGCTCGTCGGTGCCTTCGCCAAGTCGGCGCAGCTGCCGCTCCACACCTGGCTGCCGGACGCGATGGAGGGGCCGACCCCGGTCTCTTCCCTGATCCACGCGGCGACGATGGTCACCGCCGGCGTCTACCTGATCGCCCGCACCCACACCCTCTTCGTCCTCGCCCCGACCGCCGCCGACATCGCCGCCTTCACCGGCCTGGCGACGCTGCTGGTCGCGGCGACGATCGCGCTGGTGATGACCGACCTGAAGCGGGCGATCGCCTACTCGACGATGAGCCAGATCGGCTACATGGTCGTCGGCGTCTCGATCGGCGCCTACGGCGCCGGCCTCTTCCATCTGATGACCCACGCCTTCTTCAAGGCGCTGCTCTTCATGGCGGCCGGCTCGATCATCGCCGCGATGGCAAACGAGCAGAACATCGACAAGATGTCCGGCTTCGGCAGGGCGATGCGCTTCACCTCGCTGACGATGCTCGCCGGCGGCCTCGCCCTCGCCGCCTTCCCGCTCACCTCGGGCTTCTTCTCGAAGGACGAGATCATGGCCTATGCCTCCGCCCGCGGCGGCATGTACCTGATCTTCACCGTGCTCGGCTATCTCGGCGCGCTGCTGACCGCGATCTACACCTTCCGGCTGATCTTCCGCATCCTGCCGGGGCGGCCCTGCGCCGAGGCGCAGACCTTGATCGACAGCGGCCACGTCGCCCACGCGGAGCCGCGCAACCCGGCGAGCGGCGAGATCGAGGACACCGACGTCGGCTTTCCGGGCGCCGAGCACCACATCGCCGAGCGGTCGCCCTCGATGCGGGTGGCGATGGCGATCCTCGCCTTCCTCGCCCTCTTCGGCGGGCTGGTCCAGATCCCAGGCGTCGACAACGCGATCGCCAACTTCCTCGATCCCGTCTTCGAGGACTCGCCGCTGGCGGCGATCCATCCCTCCACCGCGGCGAGCTGGCTTGGCCTGGCGATCGGCGGAGTCGTCTCCCTTTCCGGCATCGGCATCGCCTACCTGCTCTACGTCGCCCGGCCGGAGATCCCGTCTCGGCTCCAACAGCGTTTCGCCGCCGTGCACACCTTCCTCTACGACAAGTGGTACTTCGACGAGGCGATCGACCTGCTGATCGTGCGGCCAGCGCTGGCGATCGGCCGCTTCGCCAACCGCACCATCGAGCGCTTCGTCGTCGACGGACTCGTCAGCGGCACCGCCGAGACCGTGCGCGGCGCCGGTGGCATCGTCCGCATCGTGCAGAGCGGCTTCGTGCGCAGCTACGCGCTGCTGCTGCTCACCGGCTTCGCCGGTCTCGCCCTCTACTTCCTGCTCTCCAGCTCATGATCAACTCGCTGCTCTGGACCCCCCTGATTTTCGGCCTGCTCGGCCTCTTCCTGCCCAAGCGGCTGACCGGCTGGTGGGCGACTCTGGGGGCGGTCGTGACGCTGGGGCTGGCGATCGCCCTGCTCGCCGGCTTCGACTCCGGCGCCGCCGGCCTGCAGGACACGGTCGACGTCAACTGGATCCCCGGCCTCGGCGTCGACTACAGCCTCGGCATCGACGGGCTCAACGTCTTCCTCGTGCTGCTGGCCGCGGTCCTGTGGCTGGGTGGGACGGCCTTCGCCGCCTTCCGCGAGCAGGAGCGCCCGCACCTCTTCTTCCTGATGATGCTGCTCGGCGAGACGGCCACCCTGGGCGCCTTCGTCGCCCAGGACCTGCTCCTCTTCGTCCTCTTCTTCGACCTGATGCTGGTCCCGTTCTACTTCCTCTTCGGTGCCTGGGGGAGCGACCGCGAGGGCGGTCCGACCGCCTCCGCGGCGACGCTGAAGATGATCGTCTATACGCTGATCGGTTCGCTGCTGATGCTGGTCGGGGCGATCGCCGTCGCGATCATCGCCGCCGACGGCGGCCAGATCAGCTTCTCGATCGCAGAGCTGGCGAAGCACCCGATCGGCGAGGGCAGCCAGCGCTGGATCTTCTGGTTCTTCGCCGCCGCCTTCCTGGTCAAGATGCCGGCCTTCCTCCTGCACGGCTGGATGCCGGACGCCTACCGGGCCGCGCCGCTGCCGGTACTGGCCGTCTTCTCCGGGGTGCTGGCCAAGGTCGGCGCCTACGGCTTCCTCCGCGTCGTGCTGCCGCTCTTCCCCGACGCGACGGTTCAGTTCCAGGAGGTGGTGCTGGTGATCGCGCTGGCCTCGATCCTCTACGGCTCGGTGATGGCCTTCACCCAGACCAATGTACGGCTGATCGGCGGCTACTCCTCGGTCGCCCAGCTCGGTTTCATCACCGCCGGGATCTTCGCCTTGCGGGCCGACGGGGCCGACGGGGCGATCCTGCAGATGGTCAACCACGGACTCGTGATCGCGCCGTTGTTCATCATCGTCGCGATCCTCGCCGAGCGCAGCGGCAGCGAGGACCTGGGCGAGATGGGGGGCATGGCGCTGCGCGCCCCGGTGCTGGCGGCGCTCTTCCTGATCGTCACCCTGGCGACCCTGGCGATGCCCGGCTCGGCCAACTTCATCGGCGAGCTCTACATCCTCAACGGCCTCTTCCAGGCGAAGATCGTCTTCGCCTTCGTCGCCATCTCCGGCATCGCGATGTCGGCCTACTACGCGCTGCGCCTCTACCAGCGCACGATGCACAACCGCAAGCCGGAGCCGGTCGCCTCGCGCGAGATCGGCCTCCGCGACGGCCTCGTCCTCGCCCCGCTGGTCCTTTGCATCCTCGGCCTGGCGCTATACCCGCAGCTGATCCTGCACCGCACCGACCGCTCGGCCCAGCAGGCCGTGGCAGCCGCGACCGCCGGCCCGGCGCCGAGAGCGCAGCTGACCTCGTCGCGTAACGAAAAGCAGGGGTGGTGGACCGGCTACGCGCCGCTACCCGACCGACGCATTGACATGCTCGGAGTGAGAGAGCCATGAGCTTCCAAGCCCCCCACATCGACTACGCCGGGCTCTCGCCCGTGATCGCGCTAACCGCGGCGGTCTGCGTCGTCCTCCTGACGGCGGTCTTCAAGCCGCTGCGCCCCACCGCGCCCGGACTGACCCTGGTCGCCCTCGGCGCGACGGCAGGCTTGCTGATCTGGAACTGGAACGACCCCACCGACCTCGTCGCCGGGGCGCTGCGGCTCGACGACCTGGCGATCTCGATCTCGCTGATCGCCATCGCCGCCGCCGCCTTCGCGGTCCTGTTCTCGATCCGCGAGCCGGCCGCTGAGCAGGCGGGCTCGGGCGAGTACCACGCATTGCTGCTCGGCTCGCTGCTGGGCATGGTGCTGCTTACGCAGGCGCAGAACCTGGTCAGCTTCTTCGTCGCGATCGAGACCCTCTCGATCCCCCTCTACATCCTCTGCGCCGCCAACATGGTCCGCGAGCGCTCGCTCGAGTCGGGGCTGAAGTACCTGATCGTCGGCTCGCTCGGCTCGGCGACGCTGCTCTACGGCATGGCGTTCCTCTACGGCGGCTCGGGCTCGACCGACTTCCTCGGGCTCGCCGCCGGAATCGGCCACGCGGGGCTGGTCGGCGACCCGCTGGTTCTGGTTGGGGTCGCGCTGGTCGCGGTCGGGCTCGCCTTCAAGACCTCGATCGCCCCCTTCCACCAGTGGACGCCGGACGTCTACGAGGGCGCCCCGACGCCGATCACCGCCTTCATGGCTGTGGCCACCAAGGCGGCGGCGTTCGCGGTCTTCGTTCGCTTCTTCGACCTGGCGCTGGCGCCGCAGGCGGGCGACTGGCAGCCGGCGCTGGCGGTGCTGGCGGCGTCGTCGATCGTGATCGGCAACGTCGGCGCGCTCGGCCAGGACTCGCTCAAGCGGCTGCTCGGCTACTCCGGCGTCGCCCAGGCCGGCTACATCCTCGGCGGACTGGTCGTGGCCAGCGAGGCCGGCGTCAGCGCCCTCGTCTTCTACCTCGCCGGCTACCTCTTCATGAACCTGGCGGCCTTCTCGGTGGTGGTCGCCCGCGAGCGCGAAACGGCCTTCGGCGACGACATCCGCGCCGTGCGCGGGCTCGGTCGCGAGCGGCCGCTGCTCGCCTGGCCGCTGACGATCTCGATGCTGGCGCTGATCGGGCTGCCGGCGACGGTCGGCTTCATCGGCAAGCTCTACCTGATCGAGGCCCTGGTCGAAGGCGACTACACCTGGCTCGCCGTCTTCATCGCGGTCGGCACGATGATCTCGCTCGCCTACTACCTGCGGGTGGTGGCAGCGATGTGGATGCCGGCGGATGCAGAGACGACGCCCACCACGACCCCGGCGATCGCCGGCGCATCGCCCGAGGCCGACCCGATCGACGTCGAAGCGGGCCGCCGCCCCTACCTGGTCGCCCCCGCCCTGCTCGCCGCTGCCGGGACGGTCCTCTTCGGGATCGTCCCCCAGCCGCTGGTCGAGTTTGCCCAGCACGCCGGCTCCGCACTCATCTGACGGCGGATGGGCGTACTACTGACCGCTGCGGCGATCGCGGCCGCGACTGCGGTCGGCGTGCTCGCGGAGCGGCGCCGGCCGCGGGCGGCCGGGCTGGCCGCGCGACGCTCGCTGACGCTGATGCTCTACGTGCTGCTGCCGCCGGTGATCTTCTTCAACATCGTCGCCAGCGAGATCGACGTCGAGCACGGGGTCGGGCTGGGGCTCGGGCTGGTCGCCTCCTCGCTCGCCGCGCTGACCGCGTACTGGCTCTCGAGCCGGGTCCTGGGCCTGACCCGTCCCCAGACCGGCGCCGTCGTCTGCACGGTCCTCAGCGTCAATACCGGCTACCTCGGCTATCCGCTGACGGTGGCTCTGCTCGGCCGCGATCAGCTCTCGACCGCAGTCCTCTACGACGTGCTGGTCACCGGGCCCTGCCTACTGCTTGGCGCCTTCGCGGTCGGGGCGGCCCTCGGCACGAAAGCGGGCGAAGGGCCACGCCAGCGGGTGCGCGCCTTCTTCACCCGCAACCCGCCGCTCTACGCGGCGATCGCCGGCCTGCTCGCCCCCGAGGCGCTGGCGCCGCAGACGCTGGTCGACCTCTCGCAGGCCCTGATCGTCGCGATCCTGCCGATCGGCTTCTTCGCCGTCGGCGCCACCCTGGCCGAGAACGCCGAGCACGGCGAGCTACCGATGCCGCCGCCGCTGACCCGCCCGGTCATGGTGTCCCTGGTATCGCGCCTGGCGATCGCACCGGCGCTGTTGATGCTGCTGGCGGCACCGCTGATCGACCTCCCGGCTGCCTACCGCCTGCTCGCCGCAATGCCATCCGGGATCAACTCGATGGTCGTCGCCCACGCCTACGGCCTCGACATGGAGATCACCGCCGAGGCGGTCACCTGGTCGACCGCGCTTGTCGTGCTGGCGGCCCTGGGCTCACTGCTGCTCTAGCGATGAGCCTGCGATACCGTCGCCACGCGGAGGCCAACGCAGACTCGGGCCTATCCTGAGCCCATGCTCCAGCACGTCACGCTCGAGGTGTCGCCGGGGGACCTCGAGCGCTCCGTCGCGCTCTGGACTCTGCTCGGCTTTCGGCAAGTCGAGCCGCCGGCCACCCTGGCCGAGACCTTCACCTGGCTCGAACGCGAGGGCACCCAGATACACCTGGAACGCAACGAGTCGCCGACCGTGCCGCCGCACGGCCATGCGGCCGTCGTCGTCTCCGACTTCGAGCGAACGGTCGAACGCCTGCGGGAGGAGGGCTTTGAGGTCACCCCCGGCCGCGAGCACTGGGGCGCCCCGCGCGCGAAGGCCGTCGCTCCCGGTGGCCACCAGGTCGAGTTCATGGCGACGCCACCGGGGTAGCTCGTAAGAGCCCGCAACGAAGGGCAAATACGCGACAGTTTGCCGTCCAGTCGAATTGCGAGATTGCTGAGAGCCGATGACATTCGACGCCAAAGTCCTCGCTGACTCCCGATCACCGGAAGGTCATCGACTGACGACGCTCGAGGCAACCTTCCCGCGCTTCATTCTCGCCGAGTTCAACACGCACCGCGTCTTTTCGCGCAACTCGGCCAGCTCTCGGGCAATCCCGATCGTCAAGCAATTGCGCAGGGTGCTCGAGGAGCCCTACGTGCCGATCGAGTTCGGGTCGAACCAACCGGGCATGCAGGCGGGGGCGGCCCTCAGCGGTGAGAAGAGGGAGGCTGCCGAACGCGAGTGGTTGCGCGCTCGCGACGACGCGGTGCGCCGAGTAATCGGACTGGTGACCGAGCCCGATGCCCTTTCGGCGGAGGACGGCCTGCTCGGGGCCCTGCAACAAATCGAGCAGGTCATCCGAGACCGCGCTCAGCCCTCCGAGTGGTTGAACGTACACAAGCAGGTCGCCAACCGACTGCTGGAGCCGTTCATGTGGCACACAGTGATCGTCACCGCGACCGAGTGGGACAACTTCTGGAACCTGCGCTGCCATCCCGATGCGCAGCCGGAGATCAAACTCATAGCCGAGAAGATGCGCAGCGCCATGGAGGCATCCGAACCCGCGGAGCTCGAGTGGGACGAGTGGCACCTGCCGCTCGTGCGTCCAGAAGACCGCGATCAGGTGGCATCGACCGAGGACCTGATCAAGGTCTCAGTGGGTCGCTGCGCGAGGGTCAGCTACCTGACCCACGCCGGCAAGCGCGACCTGAACGCGGACATCGAACTCTACGACCGCCTGATCTCCAGCGGCCACATGTCCCCGCTGGAGCACCCGGCGCGTCCACTGACCGCAGCCGAGCTGGAGGAAAACGAGTGGAGCGGCAACTTCCGCGGCTGGTACTCCTACCGCAAGACCATCTCAGGGGAGGCGAATCCCCTGGGCCCTAAGGTGCCCGAGAGGGCCGACGATGAGCAGTTCGCGGTAGCGGGACGGTCCGGGTAGGGGTTCCGCTTAACTTTTTCGAGCTGCGTCTGTGGCTACCGACGATGGTTAGCCGCGAAAAAGTACAAGACGCTCCACCCCTACCCGGACCGTCCCTCTTCGTCCAAGCCTCCAGAATCCTCAGGCGGAGGTGAGAGTTCCGCCGCGGCCCTCTCTCCCGGAGTCGGCCAGGGGATTGCTTCGCCGGCCTCCCACGCCGGCGGCCTTCCTCTGGGAGCGATCCCGAGAAACGTCAGGCCGACAAAGATCAGCCAAACCATCATCGCCGGCAGCGCAAGCGGGAAGATCAGAATCATCGCGGCGCCCAAGGCCATCCCGAGACTTCCCGCAAATCGGGTAAGAAGGCCGGTTCGCATCGCCTGTAGGGAGATGTAGAGGAGGCCAATAGCAAGGGCCAGGATCGCCGGGATCACCAGTGCCGAGGCGACCTTGCGGAAGTTGCTGTCGTCGACCAGTCGCTGCGCCAGGACGGCGGGGTGGGCGTTGCCGCCCGCCTGGTCGACGAAGTCGTTTGCCACGCCGAGGGTGGCAAGCCAGGAGAGCACGCCCTGAATCGCCAGCAGCGCCGGGCCGAAGAAGGCAAAGCCGACCATCTCCGGTCGCACCCGCTCGCTGCGCAACTTGGCGGCACGGAAGAGATGGAGCAGGGGGAGCGAGATCAGCAGGAAGCCGATCGCGCGGATGCCGGTCGCCAGCAGGAGCACTCCCGAGTCGTCGTGGAACGACAGCAGCTGCTCGTTCTTCGGGCCGTCGGTCTGAAGGCCGGAGCTCTGTTCGACGATCACCGAGACGATGTAGAGCCCCACCGCCCCGAAGGCCGCAAAAGCCGCCGGGCGGGCAAAGCTGCGCTCGCGATCGAGTTCAGCCGATCTGTCCACGCGGCTCGCCTCAGTCCCGGTCGTGGAAGTAAAACTGGGGCAGGGCGCCCTCGATTACGTCGGCGGTCATCCTCTGCGCCACCTCGAGGTTGCCGGTTCGGACCGCGATGTCGTCGAGCGTGACGATGCCGGCGAGGCTATCGCCATCGACCACCGGCAGCCTCCGCACCCGGTGCTGGACCATCAGCGCAGCCGCCTCGTCGAGCTCCATCTCGGGCTCGCCACAGATCAGCGGCCGCGAGGCGTACTCGCCGATCCGTGCTTCGGGATCGACGCCGTCGGCGAAGACCCGGACCGCGAGGTCGCGGTCGGTGACCATGGCCACCGGCGAACCGGCCGGGTCGACGATCACGACCGAGCCGACGCGGCTGTCGCGCATCTGACGGGCGACCGAGACGGCGCTGGCTTCGGGGGTGGCGGTGACGACCCCGGCGGTCATGATCTCGCTCAGCTGCACGCTCGTACCGTATCCGTGTGGGCTTGTCGTGTCACTTGCCTTCCCCATCCGACAGCACGTATCGACTGCCTCTGCGCTGCCCGATCCTTTCCAGTCGCCCCTCTGCCACCAGCTCATTGAGCAGACCGAGAGCATCAAGTCGATCAAGGCCAGTTCTCGATCGCACGTCAGCGTTTTGTAGCGGCCCCTCATTTGCGACTGAGCACACAAGGTCCTTGAGTTCCTCCCATTCGAGCCTCAGGCCCGCAGGGGGCTCGAGATCACCCTGCAGCTCGTAGACAGCGCCTCCGCGCTCCCCTCTCTGAGTCAAGAATCCAGCCTCGCGAAGTCGCCGCAAGGCGTGGGTAGCAGCGAAGCGATCCACATGCGCAAGTTCTCTCACTCGAGAATTCGTGAGCTCCTCCCCGCGGGCCGCATGGACGAGAAGGATTCGATCCATTGGCTCAATCTCGCCACGGGCCTCAATCTCGCGCACCCACGCCCTCTCCTGCGTGGTCACGCCCCCTCGAACCGGTAGACCCACTTGCACTGAATGCCCGGCGTCTTCAAAGGTGGGCGGATCGAGCAACTCCTCCATCATCGAGTCCTGCATGATGTCGACTCCTCGCCCCGCGTCCTCCGCAAGCCGAAAGCGACGCATCAACGCGATGAGTTTCGGATTCCGTGCTGACTGAGCGTCTCGAATGTTGTCGACCGTCACCGGGGCAGGCAGCGAACCTGGCGAGGAAACGGTCACGGCGCCAGGACGCAGCTCAATTCGGATACAACTGCCGCTCGCCTCGTAGGAGCGATGTACGGCCGCATTTGCGACTGCCTCTCGAATCACGACCCTTGGCAATCGCGGAAGATCGTGCCGCCGCAGCCCCAAAACCACAACCTCAGAGCCGAGCTCCTGCATGATCTGTTCAGTGGCCTGTGCAACCTGGTGGTGGATCGGGCCCTTTATCTCGATGCGTTTGTCCGGATCCACCCCATCGGCATCTGGATAACGGCGCACCTCGATAAAGGCCTTTGCAAGAACCTCCTCTGGTTGTTTGAGTAGGTAGAGGGCCCCAGCCACAGTGAGGTGATCACTTTTTGACGCAAGCAATCCCTGCTCTCTAAGCCGTCCCGGAATATCGGCCTCTTCCGCCCACCCGAAAATGTCCGTGACCTCTGCAACCAGACCGGGGTCTGCTTGCGCATAGTCAACGCTCACATCGTTGAGCTCGAAGCGCTCCAACGATTGGTTGGAAATGAATTCGAACAACTCCGCGTCGAATAGAGCAGCATTCATTGCTCCTCGCCGTACGAGCACACGACCGCTCGAGGTCTGGGCAAATCCCTGGATGCGGCGCTCCACGGAAAGAACGATGATTGGCACGTCGTCAACCAAGAGCTGCTGCACCACGTAGCGTCCAGGGTTCCTGATCGAGGCGATTGCCTGATGGATTGACTCCTCCATCCCCTGGGTTAGATGCTTGCCAAGTATCTCCCCGGAATCGTCGACTCCGATAAGAACGATGCCCCCCGCGGAGTTTGAGAGCGCTACGACTGCCTCTTGCAGTGCTCGACTACCGAAGCCGCTCTTGCGCTCGATGTATTGATCCTCTTTGGGAAACGCCTGCTGAAATTCGGCTCGCCCTATCGCCAAGGGCCTTGGAGCCGAACTTTCGGGATGAAAAAGAGGAAATGACATAATTGCGAATCAATAATTGGGCCTCGCAAATATAGCTAAAGTTGAGATTTAGAAATTGCCCTTCTCAAGTTTGTCATAAATGCCGGTTGAATCAACTCATAGAGGCGTCGTCCCGCTCGAGGCAGGCGCCGGGCCCGAGAACCCTCCCTGTCCCGCCTGTGGCGAGCCGCTGTTCGGCTGGATCGACGCCCGCCCCGGGCTGGCCGGCCCGGTCAGCCGCTGCGAGAGCTGCGGGCTGGGCGTGGTCGGCGAGCCGGGAGGCGATGAGGAGGCTCTGCGCGAGCTGGACCGGCTGGGAGCCGGGCACACCGTGACGATCGCCAACCGGGGTGGCTTCTCGGCCTGGATCGGCGGCGCCGGCTGGGCCGGCCTGGAGCGCGGCAGCCGCTACCTGTTCACGGTCGAGGCGGTGCGCCGCCTGATCGCCCGCCGCGACCAGATCGTGGGGTCCGCCCGTTGGTCTCCCGGTGCCGGCGTCGTGGCGATGTGGCAGACGATCCTCAACGGCTTCACCTTCGGCCGCAACATCGCGCTCTCCGCGCTGGGGCGGAGCGTGGCGGTGTCGGCTGCTCAACCCTGGCAGCGTCGCCTCGACACGCTGATCAGCGTGCTCGTCGCGATCCCCGCGCTGCTCGCCGCTATACCGCTGGAGCTGATTGCTGCGGCTGTCGGTCGCGGCGGCGCCAAGTCCCTCAGGTTCGAGCTGCTCTAGGAGAGACCTTCCCTGGCCTCGCGGACCAGGGTGACCGCCTCGGGAAAGAGGACGCGGATCGCGTCGCGCACCTGCATCGCCTGCTCGTCGCTGCTCCCCGAGAGCTCGAGCCGGGAAATCGAGGCGACGGTCATCTCGACCGCGAGGCGGATCGCGTTGTCGGCCCAGGCGACCCGCTGCGAGGACTGCATCTGCTCGGAGAGCTCCTCCATGCGGGCGCGGAACTCCTCCGGGTCGCCGAACAGGTTGAAGCCGCCCTCCATCCGGATGAATGTAAGCAGACGTGGGAAAGCCGGCGCAGATCTTTGGCTTTTTCCGCGCCACCGGCGCGCCGGCGCCACCTAACGTCGCGCCATGGGAAGCGAACGGGGAACGGCAAGCGTCGAGCAGGCCGGCCTGGCGGCGCTGATCGCGCTGCTGCTGCTGGCGGCGATCGCCGCGGTCGCGGCGGACGGCGAGATCGACCCGCGACACGGCCTCGGCGAGACGATCGCGCGGCGGCTGGCCTGCGCTCCCCGCCTGCCGGGCCCCTGCCGCCACCACCCGCTGGTCCCCGCCTACGGCTGGCCCCTGGCCCGCCTCGCCCGCGCTATGGCGCCGGCCCCTGCGGCCGTGCCCGGCCCCTCCGGCCTCCTTCTCGTCCCGGTCGACTTTCGCCGCTGCCGGCGCCAGAGCTGCGCCGTGGCCGCCGGCCCGCACCTCACCGCATCGGGTCGCCGCACGACCGCCTTCACCCAACTCGCCGACCGGCGCGGCTCGCTGGGCTGGGTCGAGCTGACCTACTGGCTCTACCGCCCGGGGCTGGGCTGGGAGCGGGTCGTCCGCCGCGCCGGCCCGGCCCAGATCGAGGCGGCAAGCCACGTCCCCGTCCTGCTGCAGGACGACCCGGCCCTCGTCCCGCTGGAGACGCTGCCGGGCCGCGACCACTACGAGTTCCCGCCGGGCGAACGACCGCCGTGGCAATGGAGGGTGCAGGGGCTCTACCCAGGGTGGTCGAGCTGAGCCGAACAGCAGCGCTATTCGGGGGACTGAGGACGCAGCAAGGCGGCGTCTGAGGCCGTCCGGTCGGCTTCGGCCTGGCGGATCAGCCCCCGCCAGTCAGTGGTGCGGAAGACGAGCAGGATTGCGGCGAAGCCGAGGACCACCGACCAGACCGCCATCGCGATCTGCGTGCCGACCGAGAAGGAGAGGACGGCTGAGCGCGTGGGCCCGTGCAGCGTCGCCACCAGCAGCGCCTGCTGGGCGCCGGCGCCGCCAGGCGTGAAGGGGACGATGTTGGCAATCGCCTGCACGCTCATCACCAGCATCACGTTGCCGAGCGAGCCGCCGATGCCGAAGGCCTCGAGGAAGAGCCAGAAGGCGGCGAAGCGCAGGACCCAGCCAACTCCCTGCCACGCCGCCACCTCACGCAGGTAGCGGCGTGGTGAAGCGAGGATGACGACCCCCTGTTTGACCCGGTCCCAGAAGCGGCGCACCCGGTGCGCCAGGAGGTAGATCGCGATCGCGATTGCCAGCAGCAGTCCCCCGGTCAGGATCAGGAAGATCTGCGGGTGTTCGGCCCAGAAGGCGATCTCGAAGGCGGGCAGGTTCGGTAGCTGGGGCGGGTTCGGCAGCAGGCCCTGCGAGATCGCGTAGAAGAGAACCAGTAGCCCGACGGTCGTGTCGAAGACGGTCTGGACCAGGAACGAGGAGGTGACCGCCGGGTAGGAGGAGCCGGGAATCTGCCGCTTGACCAGGAAGACTTTGGTCACGTCGCCGGCGTGCGCCGGGATGATCGCGTTGATCCCAGCCCCGGCCAGGTAGGCGGCGCTGAGCGGCAGGAAGGAGATGCGGGCCTCCGGGTAGGCGGTGTGCAGCACGTTGCGCCAGGCCCAGGCACGGGCCAGCTGCATAGCGGCCAGACAGCAGAGCGCGAGCGCGAACGGCGCCCAGCGAATGTCCGAGAGATGGTCGAAGAACGCCGCCGCCGCACGGGCGAAGGACTCGGCGCTCGATGCGAAGTCGGCAGGCGGCATCGCAGTTACACTAGCCCGCTCGTGTCAGAGCCAGAGACGACTCAGACCGTGCCCGCCGCCCCCCACGACCCCGCCGACGAAGCGATGTGCGGGCGTGCCCGCGAGCGCTTCACCGGCGACCGCGGCAGCCGCCTGCGGCGCCGCCGCAAGCGCCACGCGGAGCTGCCCAACCTGATCATCATCGGCGGCCTCAAGTGCGGCACGACCAGCATCCACCACTATCTCGGCCTCCACCCGCAAGTCCACATGTCGAAGCCGAAGGAGCTCAACTTCTTCGCCCGGGAGCTGAACTGGGACCTCGGCCTCGACTGGTACGCGAGCCGCTTCGACGACCGCTTCGAGGTGCGCGGCGAGTCCTCCCCGCACTACACCAACCTGCCCCGCTTCGAGGGGGTGCCGGAGCGGATCCGCGAGCACTGCCCGGATGCCCGCCTGATCTACATGGTGCGCGACCCGATCAAGCGCATCCTCTCGCACTGGGTGCACGCCACCGGCGCCGGCTATGAGACCCGCGAGCTGGTCCCGACCCTCTCCGAGCCCGACTCCTCCTACATCCACCGCTCGCTGTACTGGATGCAGCTGCAGCCCTACCTGGAGCTCTTCGACCGCTCCCAGATCGAGGTGATCACGCAGGAGGAGCTGCAGTCAGAACGCGAGGAGACGATGCGCCGGGCCTTCCGCTTCGCCGGCGTCGACGAGACCTTCACCTCAGAGCAGTTCGACCGCGAGTGGGAGAAGTCGAGCGCCAAGCAGGGCGACAAATACCAGCTCATGGAGAGGCTGATCAAACTGCCGGGGCTGCGCTCCTTCGACCGCAACTTCGACCGCCTGCCCGAGTCGCTGCGCTGGATCGTCGAGAAGGTCGTCCACGATCCCGAGAAGCCGCCGGCGCCCAAGCCGCAACTCCCCGACGACCTCTTCGAGACGGTTCGCGGCCGCTTCGGCGCCGACGTCGCGGCGCTGCAGGAGTTCGCCGGCCGCGAGTTCGCCGGCTGGCACTCTTATTAGGCCCCGACCGGAATTTTCCTGGCCCGGATGAGGCCGAGTGACGCTGCGCGAGACGGCACCGTCCGGTCTCGCGCTAACTCTGGTCGGGACTCTAGGGATTTTGGAAATAGGCTTCGACGATGCGCCGTTTAACTCCCGATCCAGGCCCAATCACCGTCGAGCAGCAACTGGATTTCTACCGCCCTTGGGAAAATCCCCATCCGGATCGGCCCTATGTCGCGATTAACTTCGCCTCCACCGTCGACGGGCGGGCGGCGATCGGGGGGGTTTCGGGACCGATCGGCTCGGCTGGCGACACCTCGATGCTGGCCGGGCTGCGGACCCGCTTCGACGCGGTGATGATCGGCGCCGGGACGATGCGGGCCGAGCGCTACGGGCGTCCCGTCCCCAACCAGGAGAGGCGGGAACTGCGCGAGCGGCTCGGCCTCCCCCACGACCCGCTGATGGTGATCGTCAGCGGCCGCCTCGACCTGCCATGGGATGCGCCGCTGTTCACCGAAGGCGGCCGCGTGCTGGTCTTCACCTCCTCGGAGGCCGACCCCCCGGAGACGGCGACTTCGCTGCGGGTCGTGCGTCATCAGGGCGCCGTCGACCTCGCCGCTGCGCTGGGGTATCTGCGCCGCGAGCGCGGCATCCGCGCACTGCTCTGCGAGGGTGGGCCCCGCCTGCACGGACAGATGGAGGCCGGCGGGCTGGTCGACGACCTCTTCCTGACGATCGCGCCGAAGCTGTCCGGTGGCGGCGCGCCGCGCATCCTCGAGGGCGAGCTGCCGCAGATCGCGCCGCTGGAGCTCAGCTGGCTGCTGGAGGAGGACGGCGAGCTGTTCGCCCGCTACAGCCGCCGATCGGCGCCGCCGCGCTAGCTTTCCCCCACCGGACCCGAGGAGAGGACGCCCAGCCGATGGACTTCAAGCCCAGCCCCCAGGTCGAGACCCTGCGCGAGCGCATCCTCGATTTCATGGACGAGCACCTCTACCCGCAGGAGCGGGAGATCATGGAAGCTCTCGACGCTGAGGTGGCGCCCGGCGTCCCCTATCCGAAGATCCTGGCCGAGGTTCGCGAGCGGGCCAAGTCCGAGGGCCTGTGGAACCTCTTCATGCCGGACGAGCGCTTCGGCCCCGGCCTCTCCAACTGGGAGTACGGCCTGCTCTGCGAGGAGATGGGTCGCAGCCCGGCGGCGGCGCCGATGGCCTTCAACTGCTCCGCGCCGGACACCGGCAACATGGAGATCCTCGCCGAGCACGGGACCGGGGAGCAGCGGCAACGCTGGCTGGAGCCGCTGCTGGAGGGGCGGATCCGCTCCTGCTTCTCGATGACCGAGCCAGAGGTGTCGGGCTCTGACCCGACCCTCTTGCAGGCGCGCGCGGTGCGCGACGGCGACGAGTGGGTCGTCGACGGCCACAAGTGGTTCACCTCGGGCGCGGTCGGCGCCGAGCTGGCGATCGCGATGGTCGTCACCGACCCCGAGGCGCCGCCCTACGCCCGCGCCTCGATGATCTGCGTGCCGACCGACACGCCCGGCTTCAACCTGGTGCGGCCGATCCCGGTGATGGGCCACGACAAGGGGCCGGGCCACTGCGAGATCCGCTACGAAGGATGCCGCGTGCCCGCCGCCAGCCTCCTCGGCGAGGAGGGCAAGGGCTTCGCGATCGCCCAGGACCGGCTCGGCCCGGGCCGCATCCACCACTGCATGCGGGCGATCGGCACCGCGGAGCGGGCGCACGAGATGATGTGCCGGCGCGCCAACGAGCGCCAGGCCTTCGGCGGGCCGCTGGCCGACAAGCAGTTCGTGCAGGAGGCGATCGCCACCTCGCGGATGGAAATCGACCAGGCGCGCCTCTTGACGATGTACGCGGCGTGGAAGATGGACACCGAGGGCAAGCGCGCCGCCCGCCAGTCGATCTCGGCGATCAAGATCGTCGCCGCCAACATGGTGATGGAGGTGCTCGACCGGGCGATCCAGATCCACGGCTCGCTGGGCATGACCGACGACACCCCACTCGCCGCCCTCTGGCGCTTCAGCCGCATGCTGCGCCTCGCCGACGGTCCCGACGAGGTCCACAAAATGGTCCTAGCCCGCCGCGAGCTGAACCGCTGGTCAAAGCGCGCCGAAGCCGAGGCCACTGGCGAGCTCGAGCCCAAGCACGCCCCGCGCCCGATCTGAATTATCAGATCCGATAACATGCTATCTGTGACTGATGGATCGCCAGGGATCGGGGACCGTGATCCCCAATTCGTCGCCGTGCTGGAATCGGCGGCTCATCTTCAGCGGCTGGTTCCGGGCGCAGTCCTGGTCGGCGGCACCGCGGCGATCCTCTATGCGGACCACCGCGAATCGAGCGACCACGATCACGTCGTCGCCGATCTCGCAGACCGCTTCGAGATGGTGCTCGAGGCGGTCGAGGAAGACGAGGGCTGGGCAACGAACAGGGTCACCCCGGGAAAGGTGATCCTGGGAAACCTCGACGGGATCGAAGCAGGAGTCCGGCAAATGATTCGCAGAGTCCCGCTGGAGGTCACCACCGTCACCGTCCCCTCCGGAGGCGAGGTAACCGTTCCCACGCTCGAGGAGACGTTGCGAATCAAGGCATTCCTGATCGTGCGTCGCAATCAAACCCGCGATTACCTCGACCTTGCCGCCCTATCCGAGCACCTCGGGGCCGGCCGAGCAGCCGAGATCCTGGCGAACATCGACAATTACTATGCCGATCAGCACGAGGAGGGCGATGGTGTCGCGTCCCAGCTGGTGCGGCAGCTCTCCGATCCACAACCCGCCGATCGCGCGGTCGTCGATCAGCTCTCCTCCTATCGGCGCCTGCGCAAGCGCTGGAGCGATTGGAGCGCCGTGACTGAGGTTCTGGGCACCGTCGCGGCACGGATGGTGGGCCGATGAGCCCGCTTGCCTTCCGCAACGTCGATGCCGCCCCGGACGACCCTGTATCGGCATGGCCGCAGGAGGCGATCCAGGCCGCCCTCGAGCGGGGCAGCCTGAAGCACTGGCGCCAACTGGCGGACGCGATCCAGGCCGAACCGTGGGGGCCGGTTGCTCGCCGGATCGAAGAAGTGCTCACCTACAGCAGGCCATATGGCGTGGCCCGGACGATGGAACGAGTGACCGAGCGGGCCCGGGAAGCAGCCGAGACATCGGAGCGCCAGGCGGTAGCCGCCGAGATCGACGCGCTCGTGCGGGCATCGGGTCTATCCCGCTCCGAGTTCGCATCCCGGATCGGCACCTCGGCCTCCCGCCTTTCCACTTACGTGACTGGCAAGGTCATCCCGTCAGCGGCATTGCTGGTCCGCATGCGTCAAGCCGTCAAGCGCGAACGTGCTGGCCGAGAATTGCTGGCGATGCCGCCTCCACCTGGGGAAGGCCCAGAGCCGGATTGGGAGGATCAGAAGCGCGAGATGCTCAACGCTCCGATGCGCAGGTGGCCAGGTGTGTGAGGCTTTTGTACGACGCCTCGATCTTCGTCTACGCCCTTGGCGGAGAACATCCTTACGAGCAAACCTTGCCGCGAGGCCGTGCGCAGGGCAGCCCCCGGCGGTCGGGCCGTTGCCGCACTAGAGATGGTTGAGCGGAACTAGCGGTCCCCAGGCCGCTCCCGATCTGTCAGAGAGGTGGATGCGGTGCTGGAGCCCGCCGCGGGCGGAATTGCTGGCGGTAAGCGTCGGTCGCGATTGAGAGGGGCCGCGCACTGCGCGGCCCCTCTTTCTATACCTGCGTTGCGTTCCTAGGGCGCCAGACAGTACACATGGGCTTCGATCGTGCGATTGCCTCCGCTGTTGTTGTGAGCGAACACTGCCCAGCCGTTGCCGCTCTGGCGCGAAGCGACGACGAAGACATCGAAGAAGCCGTCGTTGCCTCCGCTGAGGAACTGCTCACCGGCGTTGCAATTCGCGGTAACGCTGCCGTTTCCGCCAGCCGCGATCGTTTCGCTGGTGACCGTCCTCTGCGTAATCGTGCCCAATGCCGTTGCAGTGACGGCGCCCGCAGCAATTTTGGTGCTGCCTACCGCTCCATTTGCGATTTTTTCATTCGTCACAGCGTTGCTTGCAAGTTTTTCACTCGTCACGCCGTTGTTTGCGAGCTTTCCGGTGGAGACAGCACTGTTTGCGAGTTTTCCGGTGGAGACAGCTAGATCACCGAGCTTCTCGGTCGTTATCGCTCCGTTGGCGACCTTCCCGGTCGACACTGCGCCGTCGGCCAGCTTGCCGGTCGTCACCGCGCCGTCGATCAGCTTGCCGGTGATCACGGCGCCATCGGCGAGCTTCGCACTGATAACCGCACCGTCGGCGATCTTTTCCGTCGTGACCGCACCGCTTTTGACTTTGGGCGTCGTCACCGCGTTTTTCTTCAGCTGTTTGCTGCCAACCGAGTTTTTGCTTACAGCGGCAAAGGCAGTCGCCCCGCCGATGATCAGGAACACGGCGAGGGACGACATCACATTCGCGTACGTAAGCCGCTTGTAGATCTCTTTCACAATCTCTCCTCGAGTCGCGGGATGCAGGGGTCCTGGGCAGCCTCCATTCCCAGATGGGGAACGCCCAGGACAATTTCAGGTTACCGGCACTCTTCGATACTGGACGAGCGCCGACGGTCCCAGCAGGTCCACAAGATGCAGCTCGTCGCGAGCTGAACCGCTAGACCCAGTGCACCGAAGGCGGCAAGAGTGCCTCCGATGCAGACAATCGACACTCACGCAACGTGGGGGCCGGGCCTGCGCCCGACCCCCACCTGAACGTTGCTTTCGCAGCGACGCGATCTACGCGGCGCAGAGAACCCAGACGAGGATGTCCACTGGGACGCCGGTGGTGTTTCGACCGCTGGCGCGCCAGCCGCCCGCCACTTCACCGTCAGCCATCTGGCCCACGTCAGCGCTGTTCCTAATCGGGCGGGTGGCAAGGAAGAACAGATTGGCTTCAAAGACATTCCAGGACCCACCGCCGGAGATCGCCCGCTGTCCGACGGGGCAGTCCACATTTACCGAGCCATTGCCACCGTTGGGGACGGAAGCGGTTTCCGTCTGCACCGTGATCGCGCCGAGCTTGCTTGCGGAGACGGTGCCGTTGGCTATTTTCGCCCCGGTAATGGCGTTTGCGGCAATCTTTTCGTTCGTAACCGCATCGTTGGCGAGCTTGGGGGTCGTTACGGCAAGGTCGGCGATTTTTTCGGTGGTCACCGCACCTTTGGCGAGCTTGCCGGCCTTGACGGCTTCTTTGACGATCTTGCCAGTTTTCACCGAATTTGCTTTCAGCTGGTTGGCGCCGATCTTCGTTGCCGCAAAGGCAGTGGCACCGCCGAGCATCAGGAATACGGCAATAGTCGACATCACGTTCGCGTACGTGAGCCGCTTGCGAATCTGCTTCAAGAGTCTCTCCTTGATCGCGGGCGGAGGGACTCGGACGAGCCTCCATGCCCAGTTGCAGGAATGGCTGGACCTTCACAGGTCGTCTGGTCGCCGTCAAGACCGCTTGACGGGTCTACAAGCTTGCTGAGCGGGCGTCAGCCGCGGCGCTCCGCCTCGTCGGCGGCCTCGGCGAGGCGCTCGACCAGGCGGGCGAAGTGTTCTATTCCCGGATCGACCTTGCCGTACTGGCCAGCGGCGTAGCGAGCGTAGACGCCCTCGAGGATGATCGCCAGCTTCCAGTAGCCGAGGGCTTCGAAGAAGCCGAGCTGGGAGAGATCGCGTCCGGAGCGCCCGGCGTAGCGGTCGCGCAGCTCTTCCCGGGTTGGGAAGCCGGGTGCCAGATTCGCCGGCTGGCCGAGGGCGATCGTCTCCTCACCCCGCTCGGGCCAGTAGACCATCAGCAGGCCGACATCGGCCAGCGGGTCGCCGAGCGTGCAGAGCTCCCAATCGACGACCGCGGCGACCTCACCCCCGGGCGCGAGGATCATGTTGTCGAGCCGGTAGTCACCGTGGACGATCGTCGCCGGGCCCTGCTCTGGGATGCGCGCCGCGAGCCGCTCGTGCACGGTGTCGATCGCCGGCAGCTCGCGAGTCTTCGATTTCTCCCACTGCCCCTGCCAGCGGCGCAGCTGGCGGGCGACGTAGTCCTCCTTGCGGCCGAGGTCGCCGAGGCCGGCCGCGTCCGGATCGACCGCGTGGATCGCGACCAGGGTATCGGCGACGCGCTCGCCGATCGCCCGCCTATCCGCCTCCTCGGGAAATGCCTCCACCTCGGCGATGCCGCGCAGGATCGGCCCCTCGACGAACTCCATCACGTAGAAGGGCGCGCCGTTGACGCTCTCGTCCTCGCAGAGGCCGAGTACCGGCGCCACCGGCACCGGGGTCGGTGCCAGCGCCGAGACCACCTTGTGCTCGCGGCCCATGTCGTGGGCGGAGCCGAGCCGCTTGCCGAGGGGCGGCCGCCGCAGGGCCCAGCGCCGGCCGGCGGCGTCGGCGACGCGATAGGTGAGGTTCGAGTGCCCACCGGAGATCCGCTCGAAGGAGAGGGGCAGCTCGACCCCATCGACGTGCTGATCGAACCAGGCCTCGACCCCAGTCCGGTCGATCCCCTCCGGTGCCGCAGCGGTGCCGTCGGGGGTGCCTGTAGCCTCGTCGCCGATCATGAGATTTCGCGCTTCGCGCGCTGCGCGAAGAACCAGAGATGCACGCTTGCGCGCTCCGCACTCATCGGCGCAAGCATATTCCCGACGACATTTCCGGATGAGCCCTTCGCTCGCCAACAGGCTGACGATCGGCTTCGCGATCGCCTTCGCCGTGCTCACCGGCCTCGCGGTGATCGGCGTCGCGCGCTTCCTGCAGCAGCGCCAGGACTATGAGAACGCCACCGCACGCTCCTACCAGCGAGAGATCGAGGCTCGCAACCGCCTGGCGCAAGGGCAGAAACCCGCCGCGGCGCGGGCCGAGGTCATCTCCCAGCAACAGCGCCGCCAGGCATTGCGGGACGAAATCTCGAGCGAGACGCGCGACACCGCGCTGCTGGTCGGTGCTGGACTGATCGCCGGCCTGACCGGCGCCGCGCTGCTGTTCACCGGGTTGATCGCCTCGATGCGCCGCCCGCTCGAGGACCTGGTCGAGGCTTCGGGACAGTTGGCCGGCGGCGACCTCGACGCCCGGGTGAAAGTGGGCGGGCTCTCGGAGACCGCAACCCTCGGCGGCGCCTTCAACGAAATGGCCGAGGAGCTGCAGCGCCGGGCCGGCGAACGCGACCAGCTCGACCGGATGAAAGACGAGTTCGTCCTCACCGCCTCGCACGAGCTGCGCAGCCCGCTCACCTCCGTGCAGGGCTTCGCCGAGCTGCTGCTGCTGGAGCGCGAGAGGCTCAGCCCCAAGCAGGTCGAGACGGTCGAGGTGATCCTCGACAACACCCGCCACCTCGTCCGCCTCCTCAACGACCTGCTCGACCTCGCCCGCAGCGACGCCGGGCGGCTGACGATCCGGCCGGAGCCCACCGACGTCTCGAGCCTGATCGGAGACGCCGCACGAACGATGCGGGCCCAGTTCGACTCGCATCGACAGGAGTTGAGCGAGGAGATCGAGCCCGATCTGCCCCAGGTTGAGGCCGATAGAGATCGGATTCGCCAAGTACTGGTGAACCTGCTTACGAATGCGAATGAGTATTGCCCGCAAGGAGCGGCCATCCGGGTGAAGGCGGGCCGCGCCGGTGCCGACATCGAGATCGACGTGATCGACGACGGACCGGGGATCCCCGATGAGCAGCTGGAGCACATCTTCGAGCGCTTCACCCGCGGCGACGCGGGCGAGACCCAGCGGGTCGGAGGCACCGGGCTGGGGTTGGCGATCTCGAAATCGCTGATCGAGCTGCACGGCGGCACGATCGAAGCCTGGTCGACGCCGGGCAACGGCTCCACCTTCCGCTTCCGCCTGCCGGCGGTCGCCCATGACCGGGCCGGGGTGACCTGATGGCGAGGATTCTCCTAGCCGACGACTCCGAGACCATCCTGCTCCTCCTGCGCACCCGGTTGGAGATGGAGGGTCACGAGGTCGAGACGGCGACCGACGGCCAGGAGGTCATCGACGCGATGAGCGGCCCCGCGGCGTTCGACCTCCTCCTGCTGGACGCAATGATGCCCCGCAAGTCGGGGATCGACGCCCTGCGCGAGCTGCGTGCCGCAGGCATCGACATTCCCGCCCTGATAGTCAGCGCCCACACCGACGGCGGAGACGACAACGGCGACCGCTCGGATCTAGCAATCAGCGGTTACATCACGAAGCCAATCGACTTCGACCAGCTCTTCACAAAGATCGCCGAGCTAACGGAACGCTAAGCGGTCCCCGAGCCGCCCGCTAGCTCTTGGCGATCTCGAGGCGGATCTCCTTGCCCTTCAGCTTCGTTCCGTCGAGGAACTCGACCGCGCGGTCGGCCTGGTCAGGGTCCACCTCGACGAAGGAGAAGCGGTGCAGGACACGGACGTCGTGGATCGCCTCCTCGGGGAGCACGGCGCCCTCGCGCAACGCCCAGCGCAGATCCTCCTCTTCGATGCCGCTGCGCTCGCCCCGGTTGACGAAGAGCTTGACCGCCTTGCCGTCGGTTTCCTCGGCGGCGGCCTTCTCGCCCTCGCCGCTCTCCTCGCGCGGCTTGGCACGCTCGCGGCGGCGGGGGCGCGGAGCGTGCTCGAGGCGCTCCTCGGGGGTTTCCCACTCGCCGATCGTGGTCTTCACGTCGCGCTCGATCCGCTCGATCTCGTCGCGCTGGGCCGGCGTGACGAAGGTGATCGCACGGCCCGTCCGCCCGACCCGGCCGGTGCGGCCGATCCGGTGCACGTAGACCTCCGAGGAGGCGGGAACGTCGTAGTTGATGACGTGCGTGACGTGCTCGATGTCGAGCCCGCGGGCGGCGATGTCGGTGGCGACCAGCAGTCGTACGCGGTGGTCCTTGAAGGCGATCATCACGCCGTCGCGGGAGCCCTGGCTCATGTCCCCGTGCAGCGCTTTCACGTCGAGCCCTTTGTCCTTCAGCGTCTTCTCCAGCTTCGAGGCGCCGATTTTGGTCCGGCAGAAGATGATCGCCTGCTCAGGTTCCTCCGTCTTCAACAGCTCGACCAGGCGCGAGGCCTTCTCGTTCGCCGGCACCTCTACGAAGGCCTGGGCGATCGCGTCCACGGTCAGTTTCTTTGGCGTGATTTTGATCGTCTTCGGCTCGTACATGTAGCTCTCGGCCAGCCGTTTGACCGGCGGTGGCATGGTCGCCGAGAAGAGCGCCGTCTGACGGCCGCTGGGACACATCCGCAGGATCTTCTCGACGTCCTCGATGAAGCCCAGGTCGAGCATCTCGTCGGCCTCGTCGAGAACCACGTAGCGGGCCGCGGTGAGAACCAGCGAGCGGCGCGACATCAGGTCCATCATCCGCCCCACGGTGGCGACGACAACCTGGGCGCCGGCCCGAAGCTGTGACTGCTGGGAGCGGATCGGCGCGCCGCCGAAGACGGCGACGATCTCGACATCGAGGTGCTCGGCGTAGGCGCGCAACGCCTGGGTCACCTGGATGCAGAGCTCGCGGGTCGGCGTGAGGACGATCGCCTGCACCTCGTCGGTGCCGGGGTCGACGTACTGGAGCAGCGGTAGGCCGAAGGCGGCGGTCTTGCCGGTCCCGGTCTGAGCCTGGCCGATCACGTCGTGGCCGGTGAGCAGCTCCGGGATCGCCTGCTCCTGGATCGGAGTCGGTTCCTCGTAACCGAGCTCGTCCAGCACCTGCTGGATCTCCGGCGCCAGCCCAAGATCCTTGAAGCCGCTCACTTCGACGGGTCCAAAAGGAGCTTGCCGGAGGTGCGGCGAGCAATCAGGTCTTCGTGGGCGCGCGCCGCCTCGGACATCGGGTAGACCTCGCCAACGTTCACCTCGAGCTCGCCGCCCGCCACGGCGCCCAGCAGCTCGCCGATCATCGGGGCGACCTCGTCGCGCCGCATCAGCAGGTGGAGCAGCCAGAAGCCGATCACCGCCTTGGAGCCGCGCAGCAGGGCGGCGGTCGAAATTTCGCGCTGTTCGCGGGAGGCGATGCCGAAGACGACCATCCGGCCCAGCGGGGCCAGCGCCGAGAGCTCGGCGTCGAATGCGTCGCCGCCGCTCATGTGGAGAACTGCGTCGACACGCTCGCCGTCGTTGGCCGCGAGGATCGCCTCCTTCAGGTCGCCGGAGCGCGAGTCGACCGTGGCGTCGGCTCCGAAGCGTTCGACCAGCGCTCGCTTCTCCTCGCTGGAGGCGAGGCCGATCACCTTCGCCCCGGCCCGCTTGCCGAGCTGCACCGCGAGCGAGCCGGTGCCGCCGGCGGCCGCCTCGACCAGCAGCGTCTCGCCGGGCTCGATGCGGGCGCAGCGGCGCACCAGCGCCATCGCGGTCAGGCCCTGCAGCAACAGCGCCGCCGCCTGGTCGTCGTCAACCTCATCGGGGACTGGGATGAGCAGCGACTCCGGCACAACCACCTTCTCTGCGTAGCCTCCACCGCCCAGTAGCGCCGCCACCCGCCGCCCGTCAGAGGCACGCCCACTGACCTCCCCGCCGGGGATCAACGGCAGCTGCTGCTCGGCGAGATAGTCGTTGCGGGTGGCGTGGGTATCGGCGAAGTTGATGCCGCTGCGCGCGACCTCGACCACGACCTCGCCATCGCCTGGCACGGGGTCGGGCAGTTCGACCAACTCGAGCTTCTCCGGCCCCCCGAACTCCTGTATCTGGATCGCCTTCACGGCGCGAACCATAGTCGCCGCCCACAATCTGCCCGTCCCTGAGAAAGAGGCCGGGGGTGTCCCTCCTGTGCGCGGCGGTCTCTTTTTCGCACAGACCACTCGGCGAGAGACACGGGGCGCACGGCGAAAAAGGCAGCGCGCAGGAGGGACACCCCCGGCCTCTCCCCGCCCAGGATCAGCAGATACCCTGCGCGGCATGTCGCTCACCGTGGTCGGCTCGATCGCCTTCGACTCTGTGAAGACCCCATTCGGGGAACGCGAGCGAATGCTGGGCGGCACCGCCGTCCATTTCTCGCTAGCCGCCAGTTTCTTCACCGAGGTGCATCCGGTCGGCCCGGTCGGCGAGGACTTCGGCAGCGAGGAGTTCGAGGTGCTGGAGAGCCGCGGTGTGCATACCGGCGACATCGAGCGGGTCGCGGGCGGCAAGTCGTTCTTCTGGCGGGGCCACTACGAGTACGACCTCAACGTCGCCCACACCGAGGACACCCAGCTCGGCGTCTTCGGCGAGTTCGAGCCGAAGCTCTCGGATGGCTCGAAAGCCGCCGACGTCCTCTTCCTCGCCAACATCCAGCCCGACCTGCAGCGACAGGTCCGGGCCCAGTGCGGCGCGGCGCGCTTCTGCGCGCTGGACTCGATGAACCTCTGGATCGAGACCGCCAAGGACTCGCTGCTGGCGGCGATCGCCGAGGTCGACTGCGTGATCGTCAACGACGCCGAGATCCGCCAGCTGACCGGCGAGTCGAACCTCGCCCGCGCCGCCCGCGCCGTGATGGAGCGCGGCCCCAGCGCTGTCGTCGCCAAGCAGGGCGAGTACGGCGCGGCGCTGTTTACGGCGGACGGCTTCTTCGCCCTGCCCGGCTTCCCGCTCGAGGACGTGCGCGACCCGACCGGCGCCGGGGACAGCTTCGCCGGCGGGTTCCTCGGCTACATCGACAGCCACGAAGGCGAGCTGGACGAAGCCAGCCTGCGGCGAGCGATGGGCTACGGCACCGTGCTCGCCTCCTTCAACGTCGAGGAGTTCGGCACCGAGCGGGTCGCGCGGCTGAGCCGCGAGGAGATCGACGAGCGCTTCGACGATCTCGTCGGGATGACCCGCTTCGAGCCGCTGCCGGCCGCTGCCGAGTAGGGCCGGCTGCGATACTGGGCGCTCCATTCGATACCGAGCTCGAGGAGGGGTGATGGCCACCGAGCAGCAGGCGAGAGACGCAGCCGACGACGGGGGGGTCGCCACCGGCTCGGACTCCTTGACCGTCACCGACAACCGCACCGGGAAGGCCTACGAGCTGCCGATCTCCGACGGGACCGTGCGCGCGATGGACCTGCGCCAGATCAAAGTCGACGAGAACGAATTCGGGATGATGGCCTACGACCCGGCCTTCACCAACACCGCCTCCTGCCGCTCGGCGATCACCTACATCGACGGCGAGGCGGGGATCCTCGAACATCGCGGCTACTCGATCGAGCAGCTCTGCGAGCGCTCCAGCTTCCTCGAGGTCGCCTACCTGCTGATCTTCGGCGAGCTGCCGACCGGGCCCCAGCTCGACCGCTGGACCTACGACATCACCCACCACACCTTCGTCCACGAGGACCTGAAGCAGTTCTTCGAGGGCTTCCGCTACGACGCCCACCCGATGGGGATGCTGCTGGCGGGGGTCGGGGCACTCTCGACCTTCTACCCGGACGCCAAGCACACCGAAGACCCCGAAGAGCGCTACATGGCCGCGGTGCGGTTGATCGCCAAGGTGCCGACCCTGGCAGCGTTCTCCTACCGGCACAACATGGGCCTGCCCTACGTCTATCCCGACAACGACCTCAACTTCGCCGAGAACTTCCTCTCGATGATGTTCAAGAAGACCGAAATGAAGCACGTGCCGAAGCCGAGCCTCTCGAAGGCGCTCGACGTGCTCTTCATCCTCCACGCCGACCACGAACAGAATTGCTCGACCAACGCCGTGCGCGGCGTCGGCTCCTCCGACGTCGATCCCTACTCGGCGGTGGCTGCCGGGGTGGCGGCGCTCTACGGCCCGCTGCACGGCGGCGCCAACGAGGCGGTGCTGCGGATGCTGCGCCGGATCGAGTCGGTCGACAACATCCCCGACTTCCTCGAGCGGGTCAAGAACCGCGAAGAGAAACTGATGGGCTTCGGCCACCGCGTCTACAAGAACTACGACCCGCGGGCGCGGATCATCCAGCAGCACATGGACGAGGTCTTCAAGGCGACCGAGTACAACTCGCTGGTCGAGATCGCCCGCGAGCTGGAGAAGCGTGCGCTCGACGACGAGTACTTCACCTCGCGCAAGCTCTACCCCAACGTCGACTACTACTCGGGGATCATCTACGAGTCGCTGGAGATCCCGACCGAGATGTTCACCGTGATCTTCGCCATCCCGCGCACCGCGGGCTGGATTTCGCAGTGGATGGAGATGAAGGACGACCCCGAACAGAAGATCGCCCGGCCGCGGCAGATCTACACCGGCCACCGCGAGCGGGACTACGTGCCGGTTGTTGAGCGGGAGGGGCCGGAGAAAATCGTCGGGCCGCCGGCGCGCAGGCCGAAGCGGCCGCGGCGCGGCGCGTAAACGCGGCGGCGGGCGGGTCCTGTCGTGGGGAGCGGGTGCCCCGCTTGCGCTGCGATCTGCTCCGGGCAGAGGGATGGAATCCCTTACAAGGATGAGTCCTTGCCCTCCGCAGACTCCGCGCGGAGCGGGACACCCGCTCCCCACGCCACCCGCCCGAGACCGCTTTCGCAGGACGCCGTGGATGTGCGTAGCCTGCGCCCCGGATGGCCGCTTGGAAGCTGACTGTCAGGCACGGGTCCGAGGTGTCGCACGAAAGCTTTGATGACCTGGACGACGCTGTGGCTGCTATGCGGGAGCGGGCTATGGCTATTCGGGCTGAGGGGCCGGTGAAGGCGGTGTCGGCGCTGCGGGACTTCGGGCCCGAGCAGCAGGTTCATGCTCGGTTGCAGCTTGCCGGCAAGGGGCTGCTGCGCAAGCCGATCGCCGGCGTCGACGTGCGCGGGGACGGGACGTTCATGCCGTTTCGGGGCAGTGTGGTGCGGGAGGAGCTCGACCCGACTGAGTACGAGACGCCGTTCGACCTGGTCCGCGAGACTCTGGAGGCGAGATGAGCGACACCGAGACCGAGATCCCCAAGGGCAGCTACGCGGCCGGGCGGCGCGTGAAGCTGCCGGCTGGCGCCGGGGCGCCCTACGCCGTCTTCGTCAACGGGGTCGAGCAGCGCGAGGGCGCCGACTACAACGTCCGCGCCGGCGAGATCGTCTTCACCCGCGAGCTCGTCAAGGAGAAGGTCGGCGCAGGCCGCTGGCTGGCGATGTACCTGGGCCTCTTCGGCACCTACCGCAAGAACGAGACGGTCGACCTCCAATTCCAGCGCAACGGCAGGACCGAGCTGCTCTCGGACCTCCCGGTCCTATCCTGAGTCGCGATGAAGATCGGGTTCCTGCTTCTCAGCGACCACAGCGAGGCCGTCAACGGCAAGCTCTATATGACCGGTGGCGGCTGGAACGTCCTCACCCTTCCCGAGCTGCCCCACGACTGGGGCTTCCATATCGCGCTCGGCGTCGATGTCGCCTGGGACGAGACCAACCAGCGCCACAGCCTTCACCTCAACATCCACGACCCCGACGGGGCCGAGCTGGGCGAGGGCTTCACCGCCGAGTTCGAGACCGGCCGCCCTCCCGGCATGCCCGCCGGCCAGGAACAGCGCCTCGTGATGTCGATCGGCACGACGACGACCTTCTCCACCTCCGGCCCCCACGCCGTTGTCGTCCAGGTCAACGAGGAAGAGCTGGGCCGCGCCCGCTTCTACCTGGCCGAGGGTGTGCCGCCGGTCGAGGCGACTGGCTGACTGCGCCGGCGGCGCCCGCTCACTTGAAGACGTAGAGGAGGGCGAAGGCGACGAGCGCGAAGGCGGCGACGCCCGCGATCAGGCCCTTGTCCTCGGCGACGATCGCCGCCGTGGAGCGATCGTCGGCGCGGTCGTAGATCAGGTAGAGGTAGCGGAAGATGCAGTAGACGGCTGGCGGGATCGTCCACATCATCTTGTTGCCGATGATCGGCGAGTCGACGGCGTAGATCGAGTAGCTGATCACGGTCCCGGTGGTGACCAGGGCCACCATCTGGTCGAGGAAGGGCAGCGAGTAGTGCTCGAGGACCGGGCGGCTGCTGGTCCCCTGGTGCAGCTCGGAGACGGCCTCCTGGCGGCGCTTGGTGACGCCGAGGAAGAGGGCGAGCATGCCGGTACAGAGGATCAGCCATTCCGAGGCGTGGGCGTCGACGGCGCTGGCGCCGGCCGCCACCCGCAGGATGAAGAGGCCGGCGAGCATCATCACGTCGACGATCACGACCTGCTTGAGGCCGAGGCTGTAGGCCATCTGGGCGATCCCGTAGCCGACGACCATCAGGCCGACCTTCCAGTTGACGGCCGCGAAGGAGAGCCCGATCGCCGCCACCGCGAGCAGCGGCGCGATCGTCATCGCCGTCCGCTCCGAGAGCTCGCCGGCGGCGAGCGGCCGGAAGCGCTTCTTCGGATGCTTGCGGTCGAGCTCGACGTCGACCAGGTCGTTGACGTAGTAGCCGGCGCTGGAGATCCAGCAGAAGGCGACGAAGGTGAGGAACGCCTCCAGCACCTCGTGGGACTGGTTGAACTTGCCCGAGAAGAGCAGACCGGCGAAGACGAAGACGTTCTTGATCCACTCCTGAGGCCGCCCCGTCTTGATCGCCGCGCGCAGCGGCGAGCGCCGGGGGACGACCGGATTCCCCGCCGGGGCGTCGGCAGGGATCGTCGGATGCTCTGAGGTAATCGTTTCCATCGTGGGACGCCGGATGAAGCGCGATAAACCGCTTATCGGTCGCGACAGGGTAGCGCCGCCGGGCGGTCATTCTTCCTTATGGGATCGATCAGCACCCCGGGGTTCAGCATTCCCGCCGGGTCAAGCTCCGCCTTGGCCGCCCGCAGCGCCGCCGCGAAGGGCGCCGGTCGCTGGCGGTCGTACCAGGGGCGGTGGTCGCGGCCGACCGCGTGATGATGGGTGATCGTGCCGCCGCCCTCGATCACCGCCTCTGCGGCCGCGCTCTTGATCTCGTCCCACTGCTCGACCTCGCCACCCCGCACCGCCGGCGCCATCACGGTGAAGTAGGGCGCTGGGCCGTCCGGATAGACGTGGGTGAAGCGGCAGCTGATCCGCGGCGCGCCGGGCCCCTCGGCGGGGGCGTCGCAGACCTCGGCGACCCTGGCTCGCACCGCCTCCATCGCCATCGCGTGGAAGTCCTCGAAGCGATCCCAGGTGATCGCGGTCTCGAAGGTCTCCGAGAGCACGCCACAGGCGACGAAGGTGTCGCGAAGGTAGGGCGCGAAGAGGAAGGCGCTGCGCCAGGCGCCGACCGCTCCTCCCTCCCCGGGGTCGACGGGCCGATTTGTCGACTCGGAGTCGACTTTTCGGCCCGTCGGCGGGGTGTTTGGGGTGCCGCCGTGGGCCTGGGCGATTTCGAGGGCGAGGCCCATTGGGGCGTCGACGGGGTGGTGGGCGGACTCGAAGCCCAGCACCAGCAGGCTCTTCTCGCCGCTGCCGGCCCCCGTCGTGCCCGCCTCGAGCGCGTCGAGCAGGCGGCAGTTGCTGGGGTACAGGCCCGACTGCGAAATCTCGCGAACGGCGCCCGCCGCCGCCAGGAAGTCGTCGAACTCGACCCCGCAGGAGGCCTTGAGCTCTGGCCGCGGCCGCACCCGCATCCAGGCCTCGCCGATCACGCCGAGGATGCCCTCCGAGCCGATCAGTGCCCGATCGGGGGACGGACCGGCGCCCGAGCCCGGCAGCCGCCGGCTCTCCCAGAGCCCGCGCGGGGTGATCGCCCGCACCGACTCGACCAGGTCGTCGATATGGGTGTAGAGCGTCGCGAAATGCCCGCCGGCCCGGGTCGCGATCCAGCCGCCCAGGGTCGAGTACTCGAACGACTGGGGGAAGTGGCGCAGGGTCAGCCCCCGCTCGCGCAGCTGCTGCTCCAATCGTGGGCCGGTGGCCCCGGCCTGGATCCGCGCCGCCATCGACTCGGCGTCGACCTCGAGCACCCGGTCCAGCCGTCGCAGGTCGAGCGAGACGACGGGCCGGTCGCCGAGCCGCGCCTCGATCCCGCCGACGACGCTGGTCCCGCCGCCGAATGGGACCACGGCCGCTCCCTCGGCCTCCGCCCAGCTAAGCACCGTCTCGATCTCCGACTCGTCCCGGGGAAGCGCCACAAGATCGGGTGGATTCGGGAAATCGCCCCTGAAGCCCCGCACCACATCCCGGTACGCCTTCCCCAGCGCCCGCGAAACCCGCTCGTACTTCTCATCTGTGAACAGATCCCCCAGATCCGCCGGCGCCTTCAACCGCGGCTTCCGCACCTCGACCCGATCCAGCGGAAGCGCCTCCTCGACCTCACTCCCAAACCCAAGCCGCTCCCGAACCCCCGCAGCAGCCTCCTCCAGCTCCTTCCGAGAAGGCGCCTGATCCTCATACCCCCAACCCCAATGCTTGAGCCTGCGCTCGCTCACGCCCGGAAGCATCGCAGGGCGCCCGCGTAGAGAGCGCGGGGTGTCCGGACGCGCGCGGCGTCCTGTTTTCGCCCGACGCTCAGCGAGAGAGCTACACCGCCACAAGCGAAAACCCAGCGCGGGTCCGGACACCCCCCGCGCTCTCCCCGGCCGCGACCTACCAGTGCACGCCTTTCATCAAGTGCGCAAAGGCAACCGCCTCCGTGGTCGGCGCCTGATCAGGCGCCTCGTCGCCCTTGCCCTTCGCCGCCTGCGACTCGGGGAAGAGTTTGTAGGCGGTGTTGAGGATTTTGTCGCTGACCGTGGGGGCGACCGCGTAGAGCAGCTCGCCGAAGGTCCCCATTCGCGTCGCCACCTTCTTCGGCTTGCCGATCATCGCCCCGGCGATCATCTCGGCGGCCTCCTCGGGGGTGATCGCGGGGAACATGTCGTACATCCGCGTTGGCGCGATCATCGGCGTCCGCACCAGCGGCATGTAGATCGTCGTGATGTCGACCCCGTCGTCGACCACCTCGGAGGCGATCACCCGGCTGAATGCGTCCAGTGCCGACTTCGAGGCGACGTAGGCGGAGAAGCGCGGCGGGTTGGTCTGGGTGCCGATCGAGCTGACGTTGATGATGTGGCCTGACTTGCGCGCCTGCATCGAGGGCAGCAGGGCGAGGATCAACTTCAGGGCGCCGAAGTAGTTGATCTGCATCGTGCGCTCGTAGTCGTGGAAGCGATCGTAGGCGAGCTTGACCGAGCGCCGGATCGAGCGCCCGGCGTTGTTGACGAGGATGTCGACCTGCCCGTGGTAGGCGAGCACCTCCTCGGCCATCCGCTCGATGTCCTCGGTGTCGGACATGTCGCAACGGTGGACGTGGGCGACGCCGCCGGCTGTCTCGATCTCCGCCTTCGTCTCTTCCAGCTTGTCGACCGAGCGAGCGACCAGCAGCACCGTCGCGCCCGCGTCGGCGGCCTTGACCGCGGTCGCCTTGCCGATCCCCGAAGACGCCCCGGTGATCAGCACCACCTTGCCGCGCACCGCCGCCGAAAGCGAGCGGTCCTTGAACAGGTCGGGGTCCAGGTTGCGCTCCCAGTAGTCCCAGATGCGATCGGCGTAGCTCTCCAGCGGCGGCACCTCGATCCCCGAGCCCGCGAGCGCCGCCTCCGCCTCGGTCGAGTCGAAGTGGGTCGGGTAGTTGACGTAGCTGAGGACGCCGGCGGGGATGCCGACCCGGTCGAGCGCGATCTTGGCCGCCCGCTTTGCCGGTGGGAAGAGCCTAAGCCCGGTGCGGACCAGGCCCGTCGCCGGCTCGGTGACGCCGGGGTCGAGGCGCAGCGCCGCCTGCGGCGCGTCCGCCGCGTGGGCGAAGAGGTTGAGCACTTCTCCGGCGGTCTTCGGCTTGGGATCGGTGAGGTGGAAGGCGCGACCGTCGAGACCCGGCTGGTGGGCGATGTGGTCGATCGCCGCGGCGACGTAGTCGACCGGGACGATGTTGATCTCACCCCCTTCGACGCCGACCGTCGGCAGCCAGGCCGGCAGCACCCGTCGCGCCTGCTGCAGCAGCTTGAACATGTAGTAGGGGCCGTCGATCTTGTCGATCTCGCCGCTGCGCGAGTCGCCGACGACGATCCCGGGCCGGTAGACGCGCCAGGGCCGCCTGCACTGCTCGCGGACCACCCGCTCGGACTCGTGCTTGGTGCGGAAGTAGGGATGGGTGTCGAGGTTTTCCGCCTCCTCGAACATGTCCTCGGTCCAGGTGCCCTTGTAGAGGCCCGCGGCGGCAATCGAGCTGACCTGGTGGAAACAGCCCGCCTCGACCGCGCCGGCGAGTTCGACCGCGTGCCTGGTTCCCTCGACGTTGGCCACCTCCTGCGCCTCCGCGCCGGCCGCCATGTCGTAGATCGCGGCCAGGTGGAAGAAGTGGTCGACGTCGCCGCGCAGCGTCAGCAGGTCCTCCTCGGAGACGCCGAGCCCGGGCTGGGAGAGGTCGCCGGCGATCGGGACGACCCGCGCTCCGTCGGCGCCCCAGGCGGTCCGCAGCTCCTCCAGCCGCCCCCGTGAGCCGGCCCGGACCAGCGCGTAGACCGTCCCCTCGCGCTGCAGGAGACGGGCGACGAGGTTGCGGCCGATGAAGCCGGTGGCTCCGGTGACGAAGTAGTTCATCGCTCTTTCATACACTCAATCCACAGATGGCGCAAACGGCGACCGTGCAGATTCAGATGCCCGAGATGGGAGAGTCGGTCACCGAGGGCATTGTTCTCGAGTGGCACGTGGCCGAGGGCGACTTCGTCCACGAGGGCGACACGGTGGTCGAGGTCTCGACCGACAAGGTCGATGCCGAGGTGCCGGCGCCGGCCGACGGGGTCATTACCAAACTCATTGCGCAGGTTGACGATGAGGTCCCTGTGGGTGCTCCACTCGCGGAGATGGAGCCCGGCGAGGGAACTTCCGAGGGCTCGGGCGCCTCAGCCGCGGGTCCTGTCGGCGCAGGGGACCCACCACCCCCTGCGGTAGCTAAAGCTTCCTCGGGGGTGGTCCCCCCTGCCCCGCCACCCGCGGGTGAGGAGTCTGAGGGAGCTTCCACCGGGAACGGCGCTGGCAATGGAGTACGGGCGACTCCCGTGGCCCGGCGCGTCGCGGAAGAGACCGGCGTCGACCTTGGCTCGGTAGCGGGCAACGGGCCGGGGGGCAAGGTCACCAAGGACGATGTGCTGGCGGCTGCCGACGGGGGCGATGGCGCGGCTGCGGCGCCCGTCGCTGGAGAGGCGAAGCCGCTGCGCGGGCCCGCCGCGATGCTGGCTCAGGCCATGGGCGAAAGCCGGGAGGTTCCCACTGCTACGTCCTTCCGGATGGTGGCGGTCGACACGTTGGACGCGAAGCGGAAGGCGCTCAACGGAGAGCTGAAGGAGCGCGGGCTGAAGGTCTCCTTCACCCACCTGATCGCCTGGGCGATCGTCCAGGCTGCCGGGGAGTGGCCGGTGATGACGCGCAGCTTCGAGGAGCGCGACGGCAAGCCGTTCGCGATCGAGAACAGGCCGGTCAACCTCGGCATCGCGGTCGACATCGAGCGCAAGGACGGCTCGCACAGCCTGATGGTCCCTGCGATCAAGGGCGCCGACGGGCTCGACTTCGCCGCCTTCCACTCCTACTACGAGGACCTGATCACGAAGACCCGCGAGAGTCGGCTCACCGCCGACGATTTCCAGGGCACCAACATCTCGCTCACCAACCCGGGCGGGATCGGCACCGTCGCCTCGGTCCCCCGCCTGATGAAGGGCCAGAGCGCGATCGTCGCCGCCGGCGCGATCGCCTACCCGCCCGAGTGGGCGCACGCCTCGCCCGAGCGCCTGCGCCAGCTCGGCGTCTCGAAGACGATGACGCTGACCTCCACCTACGACCACCGGGTGATCCAGGGGGCCGAGTCAGGGGCCTTCCTGCGCCGCATCGAACAGCTGCTGGAGGGTGAGGCAGGCTTCTACGAGGCGGTCGCCGCCGACCTCGGTATCGACCCCGCCCCGCTCGCCGCCGCCCACCCGGCATCTGCATCGGCGCCGCCGCTCGGCGCCGCCGTTCCGCCGTCGGCCCCCGGGCAGCCGGACGAGGAGCTGCTGGGCGCGGTGCAGGCCGCCACCTCGCTGCTCAAGGGCTACCGCACCCACGGCCACCTCGCCGCCCGCCTCGACCCGCTCGGGCGCGAGCCGAAGGGCGACCCGGCGATCCAGCCCGAGAACCTCAACCTGACGCCCGAGCTGATGGCGCGGATCCCCGCCTCGATCCTGCGCATCGGCGTTCCCGGCGAGACGCTGCTCGAGGTGCTGCCACGGATGCGGGAGGCCTACTGCGGCACGATCGCCTACCAGTTCGAGCACCTCTCCTCCCACCAGCAGCGGACCTGGCTGCGGGAGATGGTCGAGACCGGCGCCCACCGCCAGCCGCTGGCCGACGACGAGAAACGTCGCCTGCTCGAACGCCTCATCGACGTCTTCGAGTTCGAGCGCTTCGTCGAGAAGGCCTACCTCGGTCAGAAGATCTTCACGATCGAGGGGCTCGACGCGATCGTGCCGATGCTCGACGAGCTGGTCACCCTCGCCGGCCGCGGCGGCGCCGAGGAGGTCGTCTTCGGGATGGCCCACCGGGGACGGCTCGCCGTCCTCGCCCACAACCTCGGCCGCTCGATCGAGTCGATCCTCGCCGAGTTCGAGGGGTCCAAGCAGATCGAGCAGGTGAAGACGGTCGCCTCGATCCCCCACGGCGGCACCGGCGACGTCAAGTATCACTACGGCCACCAGGGCATCTACGAAACCAGCGAGGGCGAGAAGATCGCGGTCCGGCTCTACCCCAACCCGAGCCACCTGGAGTTCGTCGATCCGGTCGTGGAGGGCGCGACCCGCTTCATCCAGTCCGAGCTGGACGGGCCGAAGCTCAGCCACGAGCCGAAGCGCGCCGTGCCGGTGCTGCTGCACGGGGATGCCGCCTTCCCCGGCCAGGGCGTGGTCGCCGAGACGCTCAACCTGCAAGCGCTGCGCGGCTACACGACCGGCGGCACGGTCCACATCATCCAGGACAACCAGGTGGGCTTCACCACCGACCCCGAGGACGCCCGCTCGACGCCGTACGCGGCCGACATGGCAAAGGGCTTCAACGTGCCGATCGTGCACGTCAACGCCGACGATGGCGAGGCCTGCTCGGCTGCCGTCCGCCTGGCGATGGCATACCGCGAGCGCTGGGGCCGCGACATCGTCATCGACGTGATCGGCTACCGCCGCTACGGCCACAACGAGACCGACGAGCCGGCCTACACCCAGCCGGCGATCGCCGCCAAGATCAAGTCCCACCCGCCGGTCTCGGAGATCTACGCCGAGAAGCTGATCGACGAGGGAACGATCGCGCGCGAGGATGTCGAGCGGGTGCGCAAGCGGCGCCACGACGAGATGTCGGCGGCGCTCAAGGACCTGCGCAAGAAAATGGAGTTGGGGGAGTACGAAGACCCCACCGTGACCACCTCCAGCACGGGCGAACTCGACCGCAGCGCCAGCCCCCCCGTCGAGACCACCGTCCCGGTGGAGAAGCTGCACGAGCTGAACGAGGCGCTGCTCGAGGTCCCGGAGAGCTTCACGATCCACCGCAAGCTGCGCAAACCGCTCGGCAAGCGGGAGCAGGCGCTGGAGGGCGGTGGGATCGAGTTCGGCCATGCCGAGGCGCTCGCCTTTGCCTCGCTGCTGACCGAGGGGGTCCACATCCGCCTCACCGGACAGGACACCGAGCGCGGCACCTTCTCCCACCGCCATCTCGTCCTCCACGACGAGAAGACGGGCCTCCCCTACTGCCCGATGCAGAACCTCGCCGGCTCGACTGCGCCCTTCGAGCTCTTCAACAGCCCACTCTCGGAGATGGCCTGCCTCGGCTTCGAGTACGGCTACTCGGCCGCTACGCCGAACGCACTGGTCCTCTGGGAGGCGCAGTACGGCGACTTCGCCAACGCCGGCCAGGTGATCATCGACAGCTTCATCGTCTCCGGCGAGGCCAAGTGGGGACAGACCAGCCGCCTCACCCTGTTGCTCCCGCACGGCTACGAGGGCTCCGGGCCGGAGCACTCGAGCGCCCGAATCGAGCGCTTCCTGGCCATGGCCGCCGAGGGCAACATCCGCATCGCCAACCCGAGCACCGCCGCGCAGTACTTTCACCTGCTGCGCCGGCAGGCGCTGATCCGCAAGCCAAGGCCGATGATCGTCTTCACCCCGAAGGGGTTGCTGCGACTCGACCGGGCCGCCGCCTCGGTGGAGCAGCTGACCAACAGTCACTTCCACTTCATCCTCGACGACCCCGCCGCGACCGAGCGCCGCGAGAAGGTGGAGCGCCTGGTGCTCTGCACCGGCAAGCTCTACTGGGACATCGACGCCAACGAGCGACGCCAGTCGGCAGAGAACGTCGCGATCGCGCGGGTCGAGCTTCTCTACCCGTTTGCGAAGGAGCAGCTCAGCGAATTGATCGCCTCCTACCCCAACCTGAAGGAGATCGTCTGGACGCAGGAGGAGCCGCGCAACATGGGCGCCTGGAAGGTGATGTCGCGCCGCCTACCGGACCTGATGCCGGAGGGCGTCGAGCTCGGCTACGTCGGCCGGCCGACCCGGGCCAGCCCGGGCGAGGGGTACTCCGTCGCGCACGCAAGAGAGCAAGAGCGGATCGTGCTCACGGCTTTGACCCCTGGGGCGTAGGCTCCCCTTCCGTGACATGAGAAAGCCCGTTCCCGGCAAGCTGTTCGTATGGGTCAAGCGCGTTTCTTGGATTGAGCTGTTTGTCTTCGCCGCACTGATCTTTTTTTGGCTGGTGCCCGGCTTCGACACCGAGACGATGGTGTTCGGTTGGGCGCACGGGCTGGGCTTCGTGGCGCTGTGCATCTTGATCTGGATCGCGTGTGTGAGGCGCGAGGCGCCGTACACGTTGCTCGCCGCCACCCTCACCCCGGTCGGTCCTGTGGGAAGTGTGATTGGGATAGAACTGATCGAGCGACGAGGGTGGGGCATCCGGGATTCTCCGCAAAAAGTCGTGGAATCCCCGTAGATCCGCTCAAGATGGCTTGACCCCAGCCGTCTCAAGCGCTATAGCTAGGAGGTGACTGTTCGTCTCGGACGGTCCCGTTCGAGTGAGCAGGCGCGTCGGCATCCCTCCCTGGCTACCGACGCATAGGTGCAGTGAGGGTCGCGCGGACCCCCTGCCTCCCGCGGCCCTCCTGCGCCGCCTTGCGGTTTCAGACGGCGGCGGGCGGGCGCGATGCGGCGTCCTCAGTCGCCTGAATAGCGCTGCTATTCAGGCTCCCTGCGTCCCTGCCTCGCTTGGCCCGGCACCGTCTGAATCTCGCAAGGTCCGCAACACCGTTTGGAGGATGCCGCCATTACGGAAGTACACGACCTCCTTTGGCGTGTCGAGGCGAACGGTTGCCTCGAACTCGGTCGAGCCGGCGCTGACGGTCACAGTCTTCGCGTCGCCGCCTTTGAGGTCATCCACGTCCATGACCTCTTCACCGGTCAGGGCGAGGGAGTCGACGGACTCGCCGGCGGGGAACTGGAGCGGCAGGACGCCCATCCCGATCAGGTTGGAGCGATGGATCCGCTCGTAGCTCTCGGCGATCACTGCCCTGACGCCGAGCAGCTTCGTCCCCTTCGCCGCCCAGTCGCGCGAGGAGCCCGAGCCGTACTCCTTGCCCGCGAGGACGATCAGCGGCACGCCTTCGTCGGCGTAGGCCATCGCCGCCTCGAAGATCGTCGTCTCCTCGCCGCCCGGGAAGCGGCGGGTGAACCCGCCGGCCCGCTCGACCAGCCGGTTGCGGAGGCGGATGTTGGCGAAGGTGCCGCGGATCATCACCTCGTGGTTGCCGCGCCGCGATCCGTAGGAGTTGAAGTCGCCCGGCTCCACCCCCTGTTCGATCAGCCACTCCCCGGCCGGGCTCGCTTTCTTGATCGCACCCGCCGGCGAGATGTGGTCGGTCGTGATCGAGTCGCCGAGCAGGGCAAGCACCCGGGCGCCGGCGATCGGCTCCACCCCCGGCGGCTCGGATGGCATCCCATCGAAGAACGGCGGCTTGCGGACATAGGTCGAGTCGGGCCAGGTGTAGCGGTCGCCCTCGGGAACCTCGACCGCCTTCCAGGTCTCGTCGCCCTCCAGCACCCCGCTGTAGTTCCTGGTGAACATCTCAGAGGCGATCGAGCGGCCGATCAGCTCCTTCACCTCGGCTGGGTCGGGCCAGACGTCGCGCAGGTAGACCGGCTCGCCGTCGCTGCCCTCGCCGAGCGGCTCGCTGGTCAGGTCGAGGTCCATGCGACCGGCGAGCGCGTAGGCGACGACCAGCGGCGGGCTGGCCAGGTAGTTCGCCTTGACGTCCTGGTTGATGCGTCCCTCGAAGTTGCGATTCCCCGACAGCACCGCGCAGACCGCCAGGTCCTGGGTCTCGACCGCGGCCGAGATCTCCGGCGGCAGCGGCCCGGAGTTGCCGATGCAGGTGGTGCAGCCGTAGCCCACCAGGTTGAACTGGAGCCGGTCCAGGTACTCGGTCAGCCCCGCCTTCTCGAGGTAGTCGGTGACCACGGTCGAGCCGGGCGCGAGCGAGGTCTTCACCCATGGCTTGCGCTCGAGGCCTCGTTGCACCGCGTTGCGGGCGAGCAGCCCGGCGCCGATCATCACCGAGGGGTTCGAGGTGTTGGTGCAGCTGGTGATCGCCGCGATCACGACCCGGCCGTGGTCGAGCTCGACCGTCGTGCCGTCCTCCAGCGTCACCTCGATCTGATCGCCGCTGCCGCCGTCGATCGTCGCCACCGTGCCGCCGCTGTACGCCGGCCGCGGGCGGCCGCGCTCGTCGTCGTGGTCATCTGCGGGCGGGTCGGAGGCAGGGAAGGACTCCTCGATCGCCTCGTCGCGACCGTTGCCCATCCGCTCCGCCGCCTCGGGATCGAACTCGTGCATCGCCTCGAGGAAGGCCTCCTTGGCCTGGGACAGCGGGACCCGGTCCTGGGGGCGTTTGGGCCCGGCGATGCTCGGCACGACCTCGCCCAGGTCCAGCTCCAGGGTCGCCGAGAAGACCGGGTCCTCGGCATCGGCCTCGTGGAACATCCCCTGCTCGCGGGCGTAGGCGTCGACCAGCTCGATCGTCGCGGTCGGCCGCCCGGTCAGCTCCAGGTAGCGCAGCGTCTCGGCGTCGATCGGGAAGATCGCGCAGGTCGAGCCGAACTCCGGCGACATGTTGCCGATCGTCGCCCGGTCGGCCAGGCCCAGCGTCGCCAGGCCGGGACCGAAGAACTCGACGAACTTGGAGACGACGCCGTGCTCGCGCAGCATCTCGGTCACGGTCAGGACCAGGTCGGTCGCGGTGCCCCCCGCCGGCAGCTCGCCGTCGAGCCTGAAGCCGACCACCTGGGGCAGCAGCATCGAGACCGGCTGGCCGAGCATCGCCGCCTCGGCCTCGATCCCGCCGACGCCCCAGCCGAGCACGCCGAGGCCGTTGACCATCGTCGTGTGCGAATCGGTGCCGACCAGCGTGTCGGGGTAGGCCTGCAGGGTGCCGGCGCGCTCGCTGCTGTAGACGACCTGCGAGATGTGCTCGAGGTTGACCTGGTGGCAGATCCCGGTCGCCGGGGGAACGACGCTGAAGTTGTCGAAGGCCTCCCGCCCCCACTTCAGGAACGAGTAGCGCTCTCGGTTGCGCTCGAACTCGCGCTCGGCGTTGACCGCGAATGCGCGCTCGTTGCCGAAAGCGTCGACCTGGACCGAGTGGTCGATCACCAGGTCGACGTCGACCAGCGGGTTGATCTTCTCGGGATCGCCGCCGATCTCGGCCATCGCGTCGCGCATCGCGGCCAGGTCGACCACGGCAGGCACGCCGGTGAAATCCTGCATCAGCACCCGCGCCGGCTGGTAGGGGATCTCGGCGCTGGGCTCTGCCGCGGCATCCCAGGTCGCGATCGCCTCGACGTCGGCGGCGGTCGCTGAGACGCCGTCCTCCAATCGCAGCACGTTCTCCAGCAAGACCTTGATCGAGTACGGCAGGCGGGCCACGTCGAAGCGTTGCTGCAGGGCGTCGAGGCGGAAGATCTCGTAGGAGCGGCCGCCTACGTCGAGGGTGGAACGGGCGCCGAAGGAGTCGAGGGTGGTCATGAGTTCATCCTAGGCAAGGGGAGCCGCGGGTGGGGGTGTCCGGCCGTTGCTGGGTTTTTCGCCTGGGGAGGAGGTGACCGTCCGAGGTCGTGAGTGGGGCGAAAAAGAGGACGCCGCTGCCGGCCGGGCACCCCCACCCGCGCCTCGCCAGCGCTGGGGCTTGCCTCGCTAGCGCTTGCTGGACTGACCGTCGGCGACGGCGGCTGCCGCCTTTTGGCCCGCATCGCCGCTGGCGATCTTGACCGAAAGCCCTGGAGTGGCCAGAGCGAAGTGGGCGAGCATGCGCTGCTGGAGGGGGGCGACCGTGACCTCGACCTTGTTGTGCTCGATTGCCCTGACTACCGCGTCGGCTACCTGAGATGGGGTGCCAGTGCCTAGGCCCTTGATCGGGGGAGCTCCCGAGTCTGAATACATCCCCGCTTCGCGGATCGTCCCCGGCGAGACGATCGAGACACCGATCCCGCGCGGGTCGAGGTCCGCCCGCAGGCCGAGGGCAAAGCCACGCAGGCCGAACTTGGTCGCGTTGTAGACGGAGGAGAGCGGCGTCGCCGACTTGCCCGACAGCGAAGCGACGAAGACCATGTGGCCGGAGCCCCTCTCGAGCATTCCCGGCTCCATGGCGCGGGCGAGCAGGATCGGGGCCTCTAGGTTGACGCGCAGGGTCCCGGTCAGCTGCTCGGCACTGTAGTCGGGCAGCCGTCCGGTGCCCGGCAGCCCGGCGTTGGCGACGAGGACATCGACGTCGCCGGCCTCAGCCGCGAGCTTCTCGGCGGCGCCGGCCTCAGCCAGGTCCGTTGGGACCGTCCTGTGGTCGTCCCCCGGCAGCTCCGCGGCCAAAGTCGCCAGCGCCTCGGCCTTTCGTCCACTCAGGACCAGCTTCGTGCCGCGCTCCGCCAAGGCCAGGGCGATCGCGCGACCGAGACCCCCGGTGGCGCCGGTGAGGAGAGCTGAGCGACCGGCAAGTTCCATCCCAGATTGCAAGCTAGCAGCCGGCCGGTCGACAGGAATCCGGGATGAAAGTGCGAAAGGCCACAAAATGTTTGTTTTCTGTGAGCATCCGCCCGGGCGATCGTCTACACTGCCCGCCGTTCCGAACAACCGAAACGCCGAGTCCCGCCAGCCAGATGGCGACGCGGGAGCGGGGGAACCACGTTTTCGGGGCTAACCCGCCTGACATAGGCGGGGGCGCAGGCTCCTCTCAGCGCCAGCCCGACAGCTAACCCCGTAGGCCGACGAAGGAGATCGGTTTGCCTAAGAACAGCTCAAAGCTCAAGGCAGGGGTTGTCGCAATCGCGGCTTCTGCAGCTCTCGTCCTCGTTCCATCCGGCGCCAGCGCCAACTGCGGGGGCGGCGGCGTGACGCCGGCCGAAATCGATATCTGCACCCCCACTACCCGGGCGAGGCTGTTGCCAAACGGGATGCTGGTCCCCCCGAAGTCCGCTCCGGCACGGGTCAAGGCCGTGATCGCCGCGGCCAACAAGATCCGCACCAAGCCGTATGTCTGGGGCGGTGGCCACGGTCGCTGGTGGGACAGCGGCTACGACTGCTCGGGCTCCGTCAGCTACGCCCTTCACGGCGGGAGCTTCCTGGAAAGCCCGCTTCCCTCCGGCCCGATGGAACGCTGGGGACTCTCCGGAGAAGGCCGCTGGATCACCGTCTACGCCAACGCCGGCCACGCCTATGCGGTGATCGCCGGAGTCCGCTGGGACACGTCCGGCGACTCCAACGGCACCGGCCCTCGCTGGCACGAAGACCTGCGCGACAACGTCGGCTACGTGGCCCGCCATCCGGCCGGCTTCTAAGCAAGCTGCAAGACAGAGGGCTTGTACTCCACCCCGGCCAATCGGCTGGGGTGGTTTTGTCCTTGACCTCCTGAACCACTCGGATAACTTCTCTTTGTAGCTACTCCACCTGACATCCGCTTGGACAACCTCACCAAGCGCTATGGCGAGGTGCGGGCGGTTGCGGGCATCGACCTGGAGATCGAGGCCGGGGAGTTCTTCACGCTGCTGGGGCCCTCGGGGTCCGGCAAGACGACGACGCTGCGGATGATCGCCGGCTTCGAGGATCCCAACGGAGGCACGATCGAGTTGGCCGGGGTGGACATGCGAGGGGTTCCGCCGTACGACCGCCAGGTAAACACGGTCTTTCAGGACTACGCGCTGTTTCCGCACATGACGGTCGGAGAGAACGTCGAGTACGGGCTGCGGGTCGCCGGCGTCGGCAAGGCCGAGCGGGCGCGCAGCCGCGACGAGGCGCTGGAGATGGTCCGCCTCCCCGGCTACGGCGACCGCAAGCCCGCCGAGCTCTCCGGCGGGCAGCGGCAGCGAGTCGCTTTGGCGCGAGCGATCGTCAACCGCCCCCGGGTTCTGCTTCTCGACGAGCCGCTCGGCGCGCTTGACCTGAAGCTGCGCGAGCAGATGCAGAGCGAGCTGAAGACGATCCAGGGCGACGTGGGCATCACCTTCGTCTACGTCACCCACGATCAGGACGAGGCGCTGACGATGAGCGACCGGATAGCGGTCTTCAACGACGGCCGAATCGAGCAGGTCAGCTCCCCGGTCGAGCTCTACGAGCACCCGGCGACCGAGTTCGTCGCCGGCTTCGTCGGCGTCTCCAACCTGCTCGAGCGCGACGGCTCCCGCTTCACGATCCGCCCCGAGAAGATCCAACTGCTCGACCCGGCCACCACGCCGAACGGGCTGCGAACCGAGCGTGGCCGGATCGCCGAGATCTCCTATGTGGGGATGATCACCCGCTACACGGTCGCCCTCGACGCCGGTGGGGAGCTCCAACTCGTACGCCAGAACGTGGAGGGCGCCTCGGCAGACGCGCCCGCCGAGCAGGGACGGGAGGTGATGGTGGGCTGGCGCCCGGAGCACACGGTCGCGGTCCGTTCCAAACCGAAAACAGAGGAGGAATCACCGTGATGACTCAGGACGCGCACCCCCTACGAACCGCTTGGCTCGTTGTCGCCGGCTTGCTCGCCTTCATGCTGCTGCTGGCCGGCTGCGGCTCGAGCGACAACAACACGACCGGCAAGGAACTGACCAAGGTCGGCAAGGGAGAGGGTCAGCTCAACTTGATCTCCTGGGTCGGCTACGTCGAACCCGAATGGGCGAAGCCGTTCGAACAGAAGACCGGCTGCAAGGTCAACAACAAGGTCGCCGGCACCTCTGACGAAATGATCCAGCTGATGCGCACCGGTCAGTACGACGGGGTCTCCGCCTCCGGCAACGCCTCGGGGCGGCTGGTCGACGGGGGCGACGTCGACCCGGTCAACGTCAGCCTCGTCCCCAACTACAAGACGGTCTTCAGCGACCTCAAGAACCAGCCCTACAACACCTTCGACGGCGTCCACTACGGCATCCCGCACGGCCGCGGCGCGAACCTGCTGATGTGGAACACCAACGACGTCAAGCCTGCGCCGACCTCCTGGGACGTCATCCTCGATCCGAAGAAGGCCACCCAGTACAAGGGCAAGATCAGCGCCTACGACGACCCGATCTACATCGCCGACGCGGCCGTCTACCTGAAAGCTCACCAGCCCGAACTGGGGATCGAAAATCCCTACGAGCTAAACGAAGAACAGTTCGAAGCGGCTGTGAACCTGCTCAAGGAACAGCGCCCGTTCGTCGGCGAATACTGGTCGGAAGCCGCCAAGCAGATCTCGGCCTTCACCAATGGCGACGACCAGGTCGGCACCACCTGGCAATACCAGTACTTCGAACTGAAAGGGGAAGGCGAACCAGTGGCAGCGAGCCCGGCAAGCCAGGGCTTCCTGCCCTCCGAGGGCGCGACGGGATGGTCGGACACCTGGATGATCAGCTCCGAAGCCAAGAATCCCAACTGCATGTACATGTGGATGGACTGGATCGTCTCGCCGAAGGTGAACGCCGAGGTGGCGGAACTCTTCGGCGAGGCGCCGGCGCAGAGCCTGGCCTGCGAACAGACGGCGGAGAAGAACTTCTGCGCCAAATACCACGCCGAAAACCCGGGGTTCTGGAAGCGCGTCTACTACTGGGAGACGCCGGTCTCCGACTGCGGCAACGGGTCCAGCGACTGCAAGGACTACAACGACTGGGTCCAGGCCTGGACCTCGATCAAGGGCTGATCGACTAGTTGTGAGGGATGGCGACTGAAGCGGTCGCAAGGAAGAGGTCAGCGGGCCACAGGCTCGCCGACCTCTTCCACGGCCGCCCCCGCCTCCAGGTAGGGGCGCTGCTGGCCGGGCCGATCGGCTGGCTGGTGATCGGCTACCTCGGCTCGCTTGCGGTCCTGCTGATCGCCGCCTTCTGGACGGTCGACCCGCTCAGCGGCGAGATCGTCCGCGGCCTCAGCATCGAAAACTTCGAAACCCTCTTCAACGAACCGGTCTATCGCGACATCATCGGCCGCACCGTCCGGATCGCGGCGCAGGTCACGCTCACCGACGCCGTGCTCGCCTTCCCGATCGCCTTCTACATGGCCAAGCTGGCCAGCCGCCGCGGCAAGGCGATCCTGATCGTCGCCGTCCTGCTGCCGCTCTGGTCGAGCTACCTGGTCAAGGTCTACTCCTGGCGGACGATGCTCTCGACCGACGGCGTGCTCAACTGGGCGCTAGCGCCGTTTGGATTGCACGGGCCGGGCTTCGGCGACACGGCTGTCTGGCTGGTGATGAGCTACCTCTGGCTGCCGTACATGATCCTGCCGATCTACGCCGGGCTGGAGCGGATCCCGGACTCGCTGATCAGCGCCTCCGAGGACCTCGGCGCCTCGCCGTTCACGACCTTTCGCCGGGTGATCCTGCCACTCGTCTTCCCGGCCGTCGTCGCCGGCTCGATCTTCACCTTCTCGCTGACCTTGGGCGACTACATCACGCCCCGCCTCGTCTCTAACGACCAGTTCATCGGCAACGTCGTCTTCAACAACATCGTCAACAACCTGCCCTTCGCCTCGGCCCTCGCCCTGGTCCCGATCGTCGTGATGATCGCCTACCTGCTGGTTGCCCGGAAGCTGGGCGCCTTCGAGCACATCTAGGAACGGCCGCGATGAGACTCTCGAGACGATCGGCGCTCCTGCTCCGCCTCGCGGTGGGAGTCGGCCTCGCCTTCATCTACATCCCGCTGATCGTGATCGCGATCTACGCCTTCAACGCCAGCAACATCCTCAAGTGGCCGCCGCCCGGCCTCACCCTCGACTGGTTCCCGAAGGCGATTGAAAACGAGCTCGCCCGCGACGCCTTCCTCACTTCGCTGAAAGCAGGGGCGGCAGCAACCGCAATCGCCCTCCTACTCGGCACGCTCGCCTCGCTCGCCGTCGCCCGCCACCGCTTCTTCGGCCGCGAGACGATCTCCTTCCTCGTCATCCTGCCGATCGCCCTGCCCGGGATCGTCACCGGCGTCGCGATCAGCAACACCTTCACCCAGGTGCTCGGCGTCGACCTCGGCCTCTTCACGGTGATCGTCGGCCACGCCACCTTCTGCATCGTCGTCGTCTACAACAACGTCGTCGCCCGCCTGCGCCGCGTCTCGACTTCCTTCGAGGAAGCGTCGGCCGATCTCGGCGCCCACACCTGGCAGACCTTCCGATTCGTAACGTTCCCAAGCCTTAGGACGGCTCTAGTCGCCGGCGGGCTGCTCGCCTTCGCCCTCTCCTTCGACGAGATCATCGTCACCACGTTCACGATCGGAGCCGGCGAGGAAACGCTGCCGATCTGGATCTTCCGCAACCTCTTCCGGCCAAACCAGTTGCCGATCGTCAACGTCGTCGCGGTGCTCGTCGTCTTGATCTCGATCGTCCCGGTCTACCTCGCCCACCGCCTCACCCGCGAAGAAGGCGGTGCAGCCACCGGACGGGGCGGGGCGGTCGAGGCCGAGGCGACGGCGGTGCCTTAGCCGCGCCCTCGGCGCGGCTACTGGCGCGCCAAGCGCTCGGCCTCCTCGGCGCCGACGTAGGGCGCCAGGGTCAGCTCGACCAGGTCCGGCAACAGCTCCTCCATCTGCTCGCTGCGGCCGCTGCTGATCTCGCGCACGATCAGCGAGACGATGCCGCCGACGAGGGTCTCCTCGGTCGCCTCGGGAAGCGGGTGCGCGCCACCGTGCTCCGGGCGGCCCGCCTTGAGGATCTCGACCAGGCCCTGCATCGAGGCGCGGTGACGGACGGCGATCTCGCCGCCGGCCGCGATCGGCTCGATCATGCAGAGGCGGGCCAGCTCGGGCTCGCCGGCGAGGAAGCGCAGCATCGTCGCCAGCGCGACGCGGACCTTCTGCGGCCACTCATCGAATGTCTCCGCCGCAGCCTGCATCGAGGCACGGATGTGATCGGCGACCATCTCGTAAGCGGCGAGGAAGCAGGCTTCCTTGTCGGCGAAGTGCTCGTAGAAGGTGCGGCGGGAGACCGATGCGGCTTTGGTGATGTGGGCGACCGTGGTCGCGTTGTAGCCGCGCTCGGCGACCGTGTCGACCAGCGCGGTGACGATTCGCTCGCGCTGGTTCTGGACGATGAACTCGCGCGGCAGGCCGTGACGGCCGGCGGGAAGCCGGGGCGAGTCGGCCGCCGTCGCTGCCGGTTCCTCCGCTTTCTTCGCCTTCCCCTTTGCCACCGAGCCGACCATACCTCGACCGCCTACCGGAGAGGCTGGACCAGCAACTCGTCCTCTGCCGCGCTGGCGCCGAGGTAAGGCATCACCGCCAGGTAGATCAGCTCGGGGAGGAACTCCTCTCCGCGGTCGATCGAGCCGGTCTCGACCTTGGTCATCATCGTGCCGTAGACAGCGCCTGCGGCGATTTCGGCGGTGCAGCGCGATACCGGCCGCTCGCCCCTGACCTCGCCGCGGCCGCGATCGAGCAGGTCGGCGATTCGCTGGACGATCCGGTCCCGGCGCGACTGAGCGCCGTTGCCGGCGCCGTTCACGGCAACGACGAGGAAGCGAGCCCGTACCGGATCCTCCTGCAGGTAGCGCATCGCCGCCAGTCCCGCCGCCCAGATCCGGTCGTGCCAGGTCTCGCGGCCGTCGCAGGCGGAGCCGGCCCGAGCGCAGAGCTCCGCCACGATCTCGTCGTGGAGGCCGAGGAAGCAGTCCTCGAGGTCGGCAAAGCAGCGATCGAAATGGCGGCGACTCACCTGGGCCCGCGTGCACACCGCCTCTACGTCGGCAGCCTCGAAGCCGTGGCTGCCGACCATCTCGACCATCGCCGCGGCGATCCTCTCGCGGGCCGGATCGCGTCCTCTGCGCGGTCCGCTCACATCGTCCTAGCCCAACTCCCTGCGCTCTGCTTTATCCAGCTGGAGCCCACTAAGCCGCCGCCCGAGCCTGGGCCGCCTCCGCGGCGCGCGCCGCCTCGACCTCCCCGACGTAAGGCGTCAAGGTCACCTGCAGCATCTCCGGCAGGAGCTCCTTGAGATCGTTGGCGCGATCGGCGACCAGGCGCTGGTGGATCAGCCACATCAGCCCCCCCGCGATGGCCACCTCGAGCCCTTCCGGCAGCCGGCTCGCCCGCGGGTTGAGCTCTCGACCCTCGTGCAGCTTCGGCGCGACGCTCTCCAGCATCGACTGGTAGCGAGCCAGGGCGGCCCCGCCGGCAGCCTGGCTCTCGACGATGCAAAGCTTCGCGCGCGCCTGCTCGGCGACGACCAGCTCGAGGAAGACCTCGAGGCCGGCGGCGATCTGATCGACCCAGGGCTGCTCGGTGTCGACCAGCTCGGCGAAGATCTCCCCGGCGTCGGCGACGTTCTCGTCGAATGCGGCGAGGAAGCACTCTTCCTTGTTGGCGAAGTGCTCGTAGAAGGTGACCAGGGCCACTCTTGCCGTTTTCGCGATCAGCTCGATCGTCGTCTTCTGGTAGCCGCGCTCTGCGACCAGCTCCGCCGTCGCCAGCAGCATCCGCTCGCGCTGGTTCTGGGAGACGAAGTCGCGCGGAATCAGGTGTCGCCCCGGGGGCAGTTTCGAGAGTCGCTCCGACAGGGACCGCGAGTCGGCCATGCCAAGACGGTACCAAAACATATATCCGATGTCTACTTGCCTTTTCTACAGAAAACATGGCGTTCTAGGCATCTCAGTTTCTAAAAGCTGCTATACCTAGACAAAAGGAGTATGTTTTCGGATAGCGACAGCGGCTTGGTCATCGCCTTCCCGGGCCAGCGTGAACGCCGTCCGCCCCGCGAGCGGATTCTGGAGGCGATGCTCGTCACGAGCGGCGAGCTCGGCTACGAGCAGGTGGCGGTCCGGCACGTGATCGAGCAGGCAAAGACCAGCCGGGCGACCTTTTACAAGCATTTCGAGGACCGCGAGGACTGTTTCGCGCAGGCCTACGGCGACGCGGGCGAGTGGCTCTACCGGCGCCTGATCGGCGCCGCCAAGCGCCAGCCCTCCTGGCGCGAGGGGTTGCGAGCGGCGCTGGCGGAGCTGCTCGAGTTCTGCGCAAACCAGCCGGCGGTCGCCAAGGCGCTGCTGGTCGAGGTGCACGCCGCGGGGGAGCGGCCGCAGGCCCAGCGGCGCGAATTGATGGAGCGCCTCTCCCGCGCCCTAGACAGCGCCCGCCGCGAGATCCCCCCTCGCCAAGCTCCACCTCCTGTCGCTTCCGACTTCATCGTAGGCGCGATCGACACGCTGCTGGCGGCAAAACTGCTCGACGGCGACGCCGAGAGCGCCCCCGAGATGCTGCCTGGCCTGCTCCATTTCGTCGTCATGCAGTATCTCGGCGAGGCCGCCGCCTGGGAGGAGATGACGGCCGCCCCTCTGGCCACCTGGCAAGCACGGCGCGAGGCGGCAGCTCAGGGACCACCCGAGCGTTAGGGCGGCAGGCCGCGCCCAATCAGAGCGGGATGTTCCCGTGCTTCCGTTTGGGCTGCTCGACCCGCTTGGACTGCAGCATGCGGAGCGCTTTTATGAGCTTCGGGCGCGTCTGGCGCGGCTCGATGACGTCGTCGATATAGCCGCGCTCCGCTGCCGAGTAGGGGTTGGCAAAGTGGGCTTTGTAGTCGTCGATCAGCTTCTGGCGGCGCTCGTCGGGCGTCGGCGAGGAGGCGATGTCTTTGCGGTAGATGATGTTCACCGCGCCCTCCGGGCCCATCACCGCGACCTCGGCGGTCGGCCAGGCGACGTTGAAGTCGGCGAGCATGTGCTTCGAGTTCATCACGTCGTAGGCGCCGCCGTAGGCCTTGCGCGTGACCACGGTCAGCTTCGGCACGGTCGCCTCGGTGAAGGCGTAGAGCAGCTTGGCGCCGTGGCGGATGATTCCGTTCCACTCTTGGTCGGTGCCGGGCAGGAAGCCGGGCACGTCGGTGAAGGTGACGATCGGGACGTTGAAGGCGTCGCAGGTGCGGACGAAGCGGGCCGCCTTCTCGGAGGCCTCGATGTCGAGCACGCCGGCCAGGTGGGCGGGCTGGTTGCCGACGATGCCGATCGGGAAGCCGTCGAGCCGCGAGAAGCCGCAGACGATGTTCTTGGCGAAGTGCTCGTGGACCTCGAAGAACTCGCCGTCGTCGACGATGCGGGAGATCACCTCGCGCATGTCGTAGGGCTTGGAGGGATCGTCGGGGACGACGGTGTCGAGATCGTCGTCTTCGCGCTCGGGGTCGTCCTCGGGGGCGAAGCGGGGCGGTGCCTCGAGATTGTTCGAGGGCAGGAAGCCGAGCAGGTAGCGCGCGTCCTCGAGGCAGCTCTCCTCGTCCTCGGCGGCGAAATGGGCGACGCCGGACTTGCTGTTGTGGCTCATCGCCCCGCCCAGCTCCTCGAACTCGACCTCCTCGCCGGTCACCGTCTTGATCACTTCCGGGCCGGTGATGAACATGTGCGAGGTCTCTTTGACCATGAAGATGAAGTCGGTCATCGCCGGCGAGTAGACGGCCCCGCCGGCGCAGGGGCCCATGATCAGGCTGATCTGGGGAATCACGCCGGAGCACCGGACGTTGCGCACGAAGACGTCGCCGTAGGCGCCGAGCGAGACGACCCCCTCCTGGATCCGGGCGCCGCCCGAGTCGTTGATCCCGACCACCGGCGCGCCGACCTGGGCGGCGAGGTCCATCACCTTGCACATCTTCTCCGCCATCACCTCGCCGAGGCTGCCCCCGAACACCGTGAAGTCTTGAGAGAAGACAAAAACAGTTCTTCCTTCTATGGTGCCGTGGCCGGTGACGACGGCGTCGCCCCAGGGACGCCGTTTCTGCATCTCGAAGTCGTAGGTGCGGTGGCGGACGAAGGTGTCGAGCTCCTCGAAGGAGCCGGGGTCGAGCAGCTTCTCGACCCGCTCGCGGGCGGTCAGCTTGCCCTTCGCGTGCTGCTTCTCCACCGCCTCCTCGGAGGCGGAGTGGATCGCCGCCTCACGCAGCTCGCGCAGGTAGGCAAGCTTCTCCTCGTGGCTGACCGGATTCCTCTCGCGCATCGCGGCGCGGGAGTCTATTTGGAACCTAGAGTTCGGCGCAGATCGCGGTTGCTTCGACCGCGAACGTCCCCGCCGGGGCGCGGGCTGCAGCAATCCATCCGGTTCGCTTGCCTTCCCCGTTCACGAACGGAATCGATTCGATCAGCAACGCTTCCGTGGCGGTTCCCAGAATCGTCCGGGCACCGCCCCCGACTACCTGCTTGCCGGTCGGGCAGTCGGCGGTAACCGCCTTGGGGCTGGTCGCGGTCGTTTCGCTCGCTTTGCTGACGTACGAAACGCCCTTGACCAGCTGGGCGAGGAGGCTCGACGAAACCTTGGACGAGGTGACTGCGCCTTCCTGGAGCTTGCCGGTCGAAACCGCGTTGGCGCCCAGCTGGCTACTGCCGACAGCCGTGCTGGCGATCTTTTCGCCGGTCACCGCGCCGTTCTTCAACTTGGCGGTGGTGACCACGCCTCCTCCGAGCTGTGCCGAGCGGACCGCGCCGTTGGCCAGCTGGCTCGAGCCGATCGTCGCAGGCGCGATTTTCGCCCCGGTCACGGCGCCGTTGCGCAGCTTCAGGTTCGTCACCGAGCCGCCGTGCAGCTTCAGCGTCGTCACCGAGCCGTTGGCGAGGTTCTGGGTCTTCACCGCCTTCTTGCCCAGCGTCGTCTTGGCCGCGTAGGCCGCGCCGCTGAGCGCCACGAACAGCGCAATGCAGGAGATCGCGTTGGCGAAGGTCAGGTGCTTTCTCACGTGCTTCAAGTCGGTCTACCCCTTGTGGCTATGCGAACGGCTGCTTGCGTGGCTCGGCCAGCTGGTCCAGAATTTGCTCGAGATCGGTCTCGATGAGGCCCGAAGCCTCTTCCGCGCGCAGCTCCACCCGCGTGCCGAAGCCCTTCTCGGCCATCGTCACCTCGACGCCCTCCACGGTCGCGACCAGCTCGGCCAGCTCCGGCTCGGACTTCATCAGCGTCCTCGAGACCTCGATCATGCGGCTCGCTTCCACCATGGCGAGGCCATTCCTGCCATCGCTCTTGGCTGAAAACAACCGTTCAGCGCGCGGTTGAAGCTTTGTGGGGCCTAGGGGCCCCCAAAAGCTTCCACTCTCCCTAGAAGAAGGCGCCGCCCTTGTATTCGCCGAAGACGTCGCGCATCGCGCTGCAGACCTCGCCGATCGAGGCGTTGGCGGCGAGCGCGGCGCGGATCGGATGCAGCAGGTTGCCCTCGCCGCGGGCAACCTCGCGCACCGCCTCCAGCTTCTCCTCGACCGCTGCCTGATCGCGGTTCTGCTTGAAGGTCGCCAGCCGCGCCAACTGGCGCTGCTCGGACTCGGGGTCGACGCGAAGGATGTCGACGTCGTCGACCTGGTCGGTGACGTATTTGTTGACGCCGACGACGATGTCCTGGCCACTCTTGTAGCGCTCGTGGTAGGAGAGCGCCGACTCCTCGATCTCCTTCTGCATGAAGTCCAGCGCCTCGACCGAGCCGCCCATCTCCTCGACCTTGCCGATCAGCTCCCAGGCGCGCTGCTCGATCTCGTCGGTCAGCGACTCGACGAAGTAGGAGCCGGCGAAGGGGTCGACGGTGTCGGCGACACCCGACTCGTGGGCGAGCACCTGCTGGGTGCGCAGGGCGATCCGGGCCGAGCGCTCGGTCGGCAGCGCCAGCGCCTCGTCGAAGCCGTTGGTATGCAGCGACTGGGTGCCGCCGCTGACCGCGGCGAACCCCTGCAGGGCGACGCGGATGATGTTGACCTCCGGCTGCTGCGCCTGCAGCGTCACGCCGCCGGTCTGGGTGTGGAAGCGGATCTTCATCGAGTTGGGGTCCTTGGCGCCGAATCGCTCCTCGACGATCTTCGCCCACATCCGCCGCGCGGCGCGGAACTTGGCGACCTCCTGGAAGACGTTGTTGTGGCAGTTGAAGAAGAAGGCGAGCCGGGTCGCGAACTCGTCGATCTTCAGCCCCCGCTCGAGCGCCGCTTCGACGTAGGCGATCGCGTTGGAGAGCGTGAAGGCGACCTCCTGCACGGCCGAGCAGCCCTTCTCGCGGATGTGGTAGCCGGAGATCGAGATCGTGTTCCATTTCGGCACGTTCTCGCGGCAGTACTCGAAGATGTCGGTCGTCAGTCGCATGGTCGGCTCGGGGGGGTAGATGTAGTTGCCGCGCGCCATGTACTCCTTCAGCACGTCGTTCTGGACCGTGCCGCGCAGCTTCTCGGAGGGAACGCCCTGCTCCTCGCCGACCAGCTCGTAGAGCAGCAACAGGATCGCCGCCGGGGCGTTGATCGTCATCGAGGTCGAGACCTGGTCGAGGGGGATCTGGTCGAAGCAGATCCGCATGTCCTCGATCGTGTCGATCGGGACGCCGGTGCGGCCGACCTCACCCCGGCAGAGCGGATCGTCGGAGTCGCGACCGAGCTGGGTCGGCAGGTCGAAGGCCATCGAGAGCCCGGTCGAGCCGTGCTCGATCAGGTAGCGGTAGCGCTCGTTGGTGTCTTCGGGGGAGGCGAAGCCGGCGTACTGGCGCATCGTCCAGAGCCGGTCGCGGTACATCCCCTCGTGGATGCCACGGGTGAAGGGCGGCTCGCCGGGCGTGCCGAGCCGCTCTTCGAGGCCCGGGGCGACGTCCTCCTCGATGTAGAGGCGGTCGATCTCGATCCCCGAGTCGGTGAAGACCCGCTCATCGTCGGGCCCGACGAGCGGCGCGATCGTGCGCGCCTCCGCGTCGGTTACGGTCTTGTCCGCTTTGCTCGCCACCTCGAGGAGGATATTCGCAGCGACCGCTCTGGCGGCATTCGCGTCTGCGCTGGCTTGGGCGCCGCTTGCCAGTGGCGCAGCCGACCCTGTAGCCAAAGGTCGAACGATCCTCAAGCTGAGCGCCAGCCTCTACGAGCAACTGCGAGACAACGACGTTCGGCTCGCCAAGCTGAAAGGGGCCAAAGCCCAGGGTCGCACGGTGACCCTTCCGGTCGGCAGGGGAGAATTGGACTCTCGGGAGACGAGCGCATACTTCGATCACGAAGGCGGGTTCAAGCTGATCGCCGGCCGGCGGGTGGTGACGGTGCGCAAGCTGAGCCTCGATACCGCCGCGGGAGAGCTGAGTGGCCGAATCGCCGGAAAGCGACTCGACATCGCCTCGTTTCGAGGCCTCGACAGCGAACGCGATGGGTTTGGCCTCGACATCGATGTCAACGGCCTGACGCTGACGCCGCAGGCGGCAGCCACGCTGAACCGGGCGCTGGGTCTGCATCGGGTCTTCAAAGGGGGCCGCTCCTTGGGCAGCCTCTCGAGTGTCGTGCAGCCCGAAACCGTGACGATCTCCTTCGGGACGATCGCCATCGGCGGGCCCGAAACGGCGTTCTCGAAGCTGGAATCGCTCAAGGTCCATATGGGCATTTGGGGCGGCATGGAAAAGTGGGGCCAGGAAATCGGCGAACCGTACTTCCTGTTCCCAGTCAAGCCGGCCACGCTGCCCCCCGACGCTTCAGCCGGCATCCTCGAAGGCGAGCCCGACGACGGGGTGACCATGCAGATTTACGAATCTCCCCCGCGCAACATGCTCCTGCGGGGCCCGCGCGTCGATCTGGCCACGCAAGAACTCTCCGCCACGGTGAGCGCGCTGTCGGGCGAAAACCCGGTGACGGCGACGATCGCGACGCTCGACTACAGCAACGCCAAGTTCCAGATCCGCCCCAACGTTGGAGCGTTCGAACTGATGGGCATCCGGGCGGTCGCCAGCCAGTTCATCGCCGACCGGCTCAACGAACAGTTCGCCACCCCCAACCTGTTCCAGGCCGGGGAAACGCTGGCCCGGGTGACCATGACGCTGCACGCCCGGTAGCCCGCGGGGGGCCCCTCCGCGGCGGCGGCCGATGCTCAGTCCGAGGCGCCGGCGAGGCTCTCGACGCCGGCCCGCTCGATCGTGCGCTGCAGGCCCTCGCGCAGCTCGACCCCCGGCTCCCAGCCGAGCAGGTCGCGGGCGCGGGTGATGTCCGGCTGGCGCTGCTGTGGGTCGTCGACCGGTAGCGGCTCGTAGATGATCTCCGAGCGCGACTCGGTCACCTCGATCACGGTCTTGGCCAGCTCCAGCAGGGTGAACTCGTTCGGGTTGCCGACGTTGACCGGATGGTGCACGTCGGACTCGGCGAGGGCGACGATGCCGCGGATCAGGTCGTCGACGTAGCAGAAGCTGCGCGTCTGGCTACCGTCGCCGAACACGGTCAGGCTCTGATCCTTGAGGGCCTGCCGCAGGAAGGTCGGGATCGCGCGCCCGTCGTGGGCCCGCATCCGCGGCCCGTAGGTATTGAAGATCCGCACTATCGAGGTGTCCAGGCCCTGCTGGCGGTGGTAAGCCATCGTCAAGGCCTCGGCGTAGCGCTTCGCCTCGTCGTAGACGCCGCGCGGGCCGATCGGGTTGACGTGGCCCCAGTAGTCCTCCGCCTGGGGATGCACCTGGGGGTCGCCGTATACCTCGCTGGTCGAGGCAAGCAGGAAACGCGCGCGCTTGAACTTGGCCAAGCCGAGCATGTGGTGGGTGCCGTGCGAGCCCACCTTGAGCGTATGCAGCGGCAGCCTCAGGTAGTCGATCGGGCTGGCCGGCGAGGCAAGGTGGTAGACGAAATCGACGTCCTCGGGGATGTCGACCTGCTCGGTGATGTCGATGTTGCGGAAGTCGAAGGCGTCGTCGCGGATGTGCTCGATGTTCTGCAGCGAGCCCGTCTCCAGGTTGTCGACGCAGATCACGCGGTGGCCCTTCTCGAGCAGGTGCTCGCAGAGGTGGGAGCCGAGGAATCCGGCGCCGCCGGTGATCACGCAGGTGCTCATCGCGGGCGGGATGCTACAGGTGACCCGCACGGCGTCGCCTGTAAACGCCGTAGTTCGCAAATTCCATACTTTCGTACCGTCCACCCGTCCAGACGGGGGGAGAACCCGCTCCCGTCCCAAGCTCTTCATGGCATGTTCGGACAAGGGAGCTGAATCGGTGCAGGGGAATGTCGCAACAGCCGGACACAAACGGGCTGCCGTCGAGCTGATCGCCCGGGAGGACGCCGAGCTGAGAAGGACGGCACGGCGCTACTCGCTCTGTGCGGAGGATGCCGAGGACGCCTACCAGCGAGCGCTGGAGATTCTCCTCGTCAAAGCCCCAAGCGATCGCCCGCGCGACCTGATCCGCTGGACGAAGACGGTGGTCAAGCACGAGGCGCTGGCGATCCGGCGCACCCGGGAGCGGCTGCTGGGGCCCGCAGCGGTGGCCATCGGGGAGGAAGACGACGCGGTTTCGCGGATCGCCGCCGTCGGCGACGGACCGGCCGAGCGCCTCGAACGAGGCGAGCAGGTCGCCCGCAGCCGCGAGGCGCTGCGGGCACTGAAGCCGGCCGAGCTGCGCTCCCTGACACTGCTCGCCGCGGGCTACTCCTACGCGGAGATCGGCAAGATCACCGGCTTCAGCCAGACCAAGGTGAACCGCTGTCTGGCCGAGGGGCGTGAGCGCTTTCGCCACCACCTCTCGCGCAGCGAGAACGGCAGCCGCTGCGCCGAGCTGGGACCGTTGCTGTCGGCCTACTGCGATGGCGAGGCGAGCGCCGAGGACCGCACCGCGGTGCGTGAGCACCTGCGCGCCTGCGCGCGTTGCCGCGCCACGATGCGGGCCTACCGGGCTACGCCGGCTGCCGTGGCCGCCCTGGCGCCGGTCCTACCGGTCTCGCGCTCCCTCCTGGAGAAGGCGCAGGAGCTCCTCTTGGGATTGCACTCGCGCCTTCCGGGGGCGGGCGGTGCGGGTGACGCCGGGCTTGCCCAAGCGGCGGCGGGCGGGACCCGCGGCGCCGGGGTGGCTGCCATTGCCAAGGCATTCGCCATCTGCGCCGGAACCGTGGGCGGCGCCGCTGTCTGCGTCGCCACCGGGGTGGCTCCCGTGCCGCTCGACCTCGCGCCGCAACAGGCAAGGGAGGCAACCGTCAAGCGTGTCTCCGAGCGCGCAATCGAGGAATCGGCACCGCCGCCGGTCGAGTACGAGCCGGCGCCACCGGCATCCGAACCGGAACCGGCACAACCGCCCGCACGGGAGCCGAAGAACGAAGCGGCAACGGTCAAGCCCGCGCCCGAAACCGCCGAAGCGGGCGCGGTCGAATACGCGTCGCCACCGCCGGAACCCGCGCCCGCCGGGGGCGAAACGTCCGGCCCCGCCAGCGGCAGCGCCGCCGGGGAGTTCGGCCCGTGAAGTCGCGTGCCCTTGGCGCCGTGGCTGCGCTGGCGGCGGCGCTGACCTGCTTCGCACCGCCTGCCGGCGCCAGCCCGCCGCGCCCCGCCGACCTCCGGGTGGTGGGCGGCGACGACGCCTGGCACGCGGAGAACCACTTCGCCCTCACATGGACGAACCCGTCGACCGAAGGTGGACCGCCTCTCGCGGCGGTCCGTTACCGGATCCGCAACCCGCAGGGGACGGCGATCGACGAAACCCAGATCGACCGGAGGAGCGACGGGGTCTCCTCGGTGATCGTGCCTAAAGTGCCCGGCACCTACAGCTTCGAAGTCTGGTTCGAGGACCCCGCCGGCGATCAGGGGCCGGCGGCAACTGCGCGCCTGCGCTTCGACGACATTAGGCCGGCCGCGATCGAGCCGCCGTCCGTCCCGAGCTGGATCGGGCGCACCGCCTTCCCGCTCCGAGTCCGCCTCGCCCGCCCGCCCGGCCCGTTTCCGGTTTCCGGAATTCGAGGCTATGCCGTCGCGATCGACACCACACCCGGCGCTTCGCCCTGCGCTAAGACGGACCGCTGTACCAACGCCGAGACTGCACTTCGAGGCGGTGTCGAGGACGACACGTTGACGATCGCGGCGCTGCCGGAGGGAACCAGCTACCTGCACGCGGTCGCCGTCTCCGGCTCGGGGATGAAGCCCGCGACGAGCGGCCATGCGGTGCTTCGCGTCGACACGACCGACCCGATCACCCACCTGGCCGGTTCGCCCGCGGGTTGGACGAACCAGACGGCCGCCCTCAGTGCCCACGCCACCGACGCCGGGTCGGGGATGGGACTGGCCGGCGACGGCTCGCCGCCGTTCACCGCGATCCAGGTCGACGGCGGCGCACCGACGATCGCACTCGGTGGATCCGCCACCGCCAGCGTGATCGGCGAGGGCGTGCACCGGGTCGCCTACTACGCGCGAGACGCAGCCGGCAACCTCGACGACGGAGGCGCCGGCAACGGCACCGCCAACCGGCCGCCCCGGACTGCCTGGGTGCGAATCGACCGCAGCCCCCCCAACCTCGCCTTCACCAACTCCCAGAGCCCGCGCGACCCCGACCTGATCCGGGTTCGGATCGCCGACTCGCTCTCCGGGGCGGACCCCTCGCGAGGCTCGGTCGGCGTGCGGAAGGCCGGCTCGGGCGACCGCTTCCAGCCATTGCCCCCGGCACCGGCGGGAAGCGGAGAGCTGCGCGCCCGCTGGGACTCCGACGCCTATCCCGGCGGCGAATACGAGTTCCGCGCGACCGGTTACGACGCGGCCGGAAACTCTGCCGTCACGACGCGCCGGGCGAACGGCACGCCGATGGTCCTTGCCAATCCGCTGAAGGCCGCATCGGCTCTGGACGCCGGCTTCGGCGGCCCGCTGCTGACGTGGCACCGCTGCGCCCGACACGACGGCCAGCGACGCTGCCGGCGCGAGACGACCAGCGGCTTCGCCGCGAGGCCGGCAACGCGGACCGTCCCGTACGGCCGCGGCATCCGCTTCAGCGGCCGCCTCACCACCGGCTGGGACACACCCCTAAGTGGGATGCCGGTGCGGATAGTCGAGCGCTTCGCTGCCGGTGCCGGGCCGGAGGGGCGGGTATCCGAGGTGAGGACCGATCCGAACGGAGCCTTCTCGATCCGCCTCGTCCCCGGGCCAAGCCGAGCGATCACGGCGAACTTCGACGGAGGCGCAACTTTGACTCGCTCCACCAGTAGCCCGCTGGAGCTACTGGTGCGGAGCAGCGTGCGACTGCAGACCTCGGCGGCAGTCGCCAGGATCGGCGGGGCGCCGCTGGTCTTCCGCGGTCGGGTCCTCGCGCCTCCGGGAGCGATCCCGGCCGAGGGCAAGTCGGTGCAGTTGCAGTTTCGGCTGCCCGGTCTGCCCTGGACCGAGTTCCGGACGGTCCAGACAGACCGCCACGGCCGCTTTCGCTACGCCTACCGCTTCAGCGACGACGACAGTCGCGGCGCCCGCTTCCAGTTCCGCGCCTACGCCCCCGCGCAGGAGGACTGGCCGTACGAGCCCGGGGGCTCGCGGCCAATCCTCGTTCAAGGACGCTGAGGGCGTAGGACCAAGCAGGGAGCCACACGCGGCGAAGCGACAGTACCTTCGTACGGCGCGAAGCCCCGCGTGGCTCCCTGCGCCGCGTCCTACGCCCTCAGCTGGTCGACCAAGTCCTGGGCACGCGAGGCCTGCTCGTCGATCGCCTTGCGAACGCGCTGCTCGACCTCAGTGCGATTGCGCTTCAGGGTCGTCTCGACCGTGCGCTGACGTTTACGCGCCTCGCGCTCGACCCGGTTGCGGGTCTTACGCGCTTCGGTGGTTGCCTTACGGCGGGCGGTGGCGCCGCGACGCTCGGTGCGCTTCACGGTCCGGCGCAGCTGGGTGCCGTAGGACTTGAGCTGTTTCTCGGCGGCGGAGCGGCCGCTAAACGGCTCGACCAGGTCGGCGACGCGGTCGCTGACCTCGAGCACGGCGCCGATCGGCAGGTCGACCGCCCGCCCGGCGGCGGAGCGGACCTGCTCGACACGGGAGGGAGCCGGTGCGCTTTTCGCCTCGGCTTTGGGTTTGGGGCTGCTTGCTTTACTGGATTTGGCTGCCATCTAAGAGCTCATCCCTTCGGGTGGTTGTGGAAGTATCAGGGGGAAGTTCGCGAGTGTAGCGAACATACGTTCCTCCGAACACCCGTTCTAAACCAGCTCTCCGATCCGGTTACGGGAGGCGCCCAGTTAGATCGCGGCGCGGATCACGGACAGGCCCTGTTTGCCTGCCGCGGCCGCGATCGGATAGCGCGCCTCGAGGCCGAGGTCGGCCCCGTCCAGCTCCAAGTCGCCGAAGACGATCGTGCCGCCCGCCTCGCGGACGATCAGCTGAGCGGCGGCGATGTCGACGGAACGGCACGGCCGCGGGCTCAGCATCCCGTCGAGGCGCCCCGCAGCGACGTAGGCGGCAGTGATCGCGATCGAGCCGATCACCCGTAGACGGTAAACGCGCCCGGTGAGGGCTTCCGCCACCGGCAGCAGACGGCCCGGCTCGGCCGACTCGACCCCGAGCAGCTCCAGCTTCTCGTGGTCGGGGGCGACCTCGATCGGGGAATCGCCCAGAGCCGCCCCCTCTCCCCTGCCGGCGACGAACTCCTCGGCGGCGCCGAAATCGTAGACGTAGCCGAACTCGACGTCGGCCATCGAGGGACCGGAGGCGACGGCGATGCTGAGGCTGTGCGAGGGCAGCGTGCGGCGCACGTTGAGGGAGCCGTCGATCGGGTCGATCACCACCCGCGCCGAACCTCCCGCGCCGAAGACAACCTCCCCCCGCTCCTCGGAGATCGCGACGAAGGATGCGCCCGCAGCGGCCAACTCCTCCAGCTCTGCGAAGACCGCGTCCTCGCAGCGGCGGTCGATGACAAGGCTGCGATCGCCTCCCTCTCCCATACCCTCGTATGCGGTGCGGGCCTCCCTCCCTGGCGTTTCCTCGAACAGCCGCTGCTGCGCTGCGACGATACGGCGACAGATTCCCGGCCAGTCTGCGGAGAAAACGTCCATCGAGCTCATCCTATGGAGAGGACTCACTCGGTAGCGTTGGACCATGCTTGCCTTCGCCGAGCCCCAGGAGCGCGTGGTCCGGCACGGCTCCGGCCCTCTCCTCCTGACCGGCGAGGCGGGGACCGGGAAGACCGAGGTGCTGGCCCGCCGGCTTGCCCGGCTGGCGGCTGGAGGAACCGCGCCGGAGCGTGTGCTCGTCCTGGCCTCCACCCGCGCCACCGCCCAACGACTGCAGGAACGGGTCGAGGCGCTGCTCGACTGCCCTCTCGAGGAGCTTTGGGTCGGCATCTGGGAGCAACTCGGCGAGCGACTGCTGCGCGAGCATTCGACCGCGGCGGGACTCGACCCGTTCTTCGACGTCCTCGGCCCGGCAGAGCGGCTGGCGATGCTGCTCGACCGACTCGACGAGCTGCCGCTGCGACGCCACGAGATTCGCGGCAACCCGGCCGGCCTCCTCGCTCGCCTGCTGGCTCAGATCGACGAGGTCAAGGCTGGCTCGGACTCACCTGACCCTGAGCTGACCGACTTGATCGCGGCGCACGACCGAATCCTCGCCGGCACCTGCAGCCTCGATCGCGGCGACGTCTACCTGACCCTCAACAAGCTCCTCGACGAGCGCCCCGACGTCCGCGCCGAGATCGCTTCTCGCTTCGAGTACGTGATGGTGGACGAGCTGGAGGACACCACCCAAGCTCAGCGAGCAATCCTCGCGGCTCTGGCTCAGGACAACCCAAATCACTTCTACGCACTGGAGGAACGGGCTCTAAGCACCTCTCCCGTGGGTGGTGCGGGGGAGGGGGGGGTCGAGGACGACCCCGCCCGCAGCGCCCCCCCCTCCCCCGCACCAGGACCCGCGGGCCTTCGGCAATGGACCCTTTCCGTCCATCCCGATGTAGAGGTCATCCAGCTGGAGCAGCAGTTCCGCGACCCCCCGATCAGGTTTTGGCGATGCGCGAATGAGCGGGCGCAAGCGCAAGCTGTTGCGCGGGAAGCCGAGCACCTGATAGCGGAGGGAACCGCGCCGGAAGACATCTGCATGCTGGTGGACGACCCGGCGCGGAGTGGACCGGTGGCCGCCGCCATGGAAGAGCGGGGCATCCCTTTCCATCTCTCCGGCCCGGCCGCCCTCTTCCAGCGGCCAGAGGTACGGGATGCGATCGCCTGGTTGAGAGTGCTCGCCGATCCGGGTGACTCGGCGGCCGCGGCGCGGGCGTTGACCCGCCCGCCGATCGAGTTGCGCTCGGCCGATCTGGCGCGGCTGACGACGATCGCCCGCCGCCGCAAGCTCGACATGGTCTCCGCCTGCGAGGCGGCGCTCGAGAGTCCCCAGATCCCGCCCGAGGCACGGGAGCGGATCCAATCGTTCGTGAAGCTGTACGGGGCAGCCTCGGCGGCGATGGAGGAGCGACGCGCCGACGTCTTCGTGCGGCGCCTGATCGAGGCAGTCGGGCTGCGCCGCCAGCGCCTCTTCGCGGCACAGCCGGAGGTCGCGGAGCGGCTGCTCGGCCTCTCGCGCCTTGCCGAGCTGGCCGCGGCCTGGGCGCGGCGCGAGCCGAACGGATCGACCCGGGACTTCATCCGCCACCTCAGCGCCGTCGCCGACGCGGGAGTCGAGCCGGTTGGGATCGTCGAGCCGCCGGCCCCCGGCGCCGTGCAGGGCCACAGCCGCAGCGCGGTCAAGGGGATGGAGTTCGAGCACGTCTTCGTCCTCGGCCTCGAGCGCGGCGGGGACGCTGATCGGATCGGACGGCCGGCCCGCGCCGGTCTCGTTCTCGCCCGGGTCGAGCGTGGCGACGAAGGGGAGGCCCGCCCCTCGGATTTCTACACCGGGGCGTTGACCGAGGCCGATGCCGAAGAGGAGGCCCACGTCGAGGAGCTGTTCGGTCCGGCCGAGGGCCTGCACGCGACCTACCGCATGCTGCGCGAGGAGATGCTGGAGGCCTCCTGGAAAGCGGGCCGGCAACTGTCGGAGCCGCGACTCGACACCGCGGTCGACGTCAACCGGGCGATCGCCCGCTACCTGGAGCTGCTGAAGCTGGCGGCGCTCGCCCAGCGGCCCGGCGACGAGGCGACCGCGGAGGCGATCGAGGCGGTCAACGGGCTGCTGCGCCAAGTCGCGACGCCCGAGCAGCAGGCGGAGCTGGACGCCTCCTCGCTCGACTCCTACCTGCTCGGCTCCGAGCGCGAGGGCCGCCGCAAGCTGATCGCCGCCCGCCAGGAGCCCTCGCTGCAGGCGTTCCTGCCGCGCCGCGGCGACGGCTCGCTCAGCCTCTCCGCCTCCGACCTCGACCTCTACCTGACCTGCCCGTTGAAGTACAAGTTCCGCCGGGTCTTCGGCATCCCCGAGGAGCCGACGATCAACCAGCGCTTCGGCATTCTCATCCACAACGTCCTCGAGCGCTTCCACAAAGAGGACGAGGACGAGAGCGCCGAGGAGGGGTTGCGACGCCTGATGGGCCTCTTCGAGGCAGGCTGGCGCCGCTCCGGCTTCGGCACCAGCGACGACGAGCTGCAGTTCCGCGACCGGGCACGCGAGGCGATGCGCCTCTACTGGGAGCGCGAGCGCGACTCCGAGGGCAAGCCGGTCTGGCTGGAGCGCAAGTTCGACATCCGGATCGGCGAGCACCACGTGCGGGGGCGGGTCGACCGCGTCGACCGCCTGCCCAGCGGCGATCACGAGCTGATCGACTACAAGACCGGCGAGCGCAAGAGCGAGGCCGACTTGGAGAGCGACCTGCAGCTGGCGCTCTACCGGCTCGCCGCCCGCGAGGCCTGGGACCTCGAGGCGGGGACCGGCAGCTACTACTACGTGCTCGACGCCGACAAGGTTGCCGCGCCGGTCAGGCCCGACGACGCCGAGCGGGTCGAGCGGACCGTGCTGCAGGTCGGCGAGGGCGTCCTCGGCCAGGACTTCGAGCCGCGCCCCTCGCCGACCGTCTGCAGCTGGTGCGACTACCGCCTGATCTGCCCGGCGGCCGAGAGCTGAGCGGCTTGTAAAAGCCCGGACTCCCCCCGGGCGAATTGATGTCGCGCGCGCTTCGCGCTTTGCGACCAAGATCGAGCGCGGCTGGCGCCGCGCGAGGACAGATTGCATGTCGCGGCCTTCGGCCACATTCGCCCAGGGGGAGACCGGGCTTTCTATCGACGGCAAGCCGGAAGGACGGCGATTCGCCCTCGCGGGAATGTCGCGAAGCGGCGATATGCAATCTCGTGACTGCGCGGCAGCAGCCGCGCTCCAACATAGGCGCTAAGCGCGAAGCGCGTGCGACATCAATTCTCGCGAGGGCGAATCGCCGTCCTCAGTTCGACTCGCCGCGGCGCTGCTGCAGAAACTGCTGAAACTCGCGCGCGATCGTGTCCGCCGACGGCAGGTCCCCGCTGTCCTCCGCCAGCTGCTCCACCTGCTCGGCCTCGATCCGCTCCACAAGTTCGGCAATCTCAGGGTTGGCGGCGACCGCGCGGCCGATCTGCTCCTCGTAGCTGGCCGTTTCCTCCTCCAGCGCGGTGGCGTCGACGGCGATCCCGGTCAACCCCTCGAGCCGGCGCAGAAGCGCCAGCGCCGCCTTCGGGTTGGGCACCGCGGCGACGTAGTGCGGCACCGCCGCCCACAGCGACGCCGAGGTCATCCCGATCTGGCGGCAGCAGTCGTGGACGACGCCGACGATCCCGGTCGGGCCCTCGTAGCTCGAGCGCTGCAGGTCGAGCTCTTCGACCAGCTGCTCGTCCGAGGCGAGACCGGTGATCGGCACCGGCAGGGTGTGGGAGACCTCGGCCACCAACGCCCCCATGGTGACCACCATCTCGGCTCCGAGCGCATCGGCCGCGGTGGCGAGCGTCTCGGAGAAGGTGCGCCAGCGCAGGTTGGGCTCGGTGCCGTCGAAGAGGACGAGGTCACGGTCGGCACCGGGAATGCGGATCGCGATCAGGTCGTTCTGCGGCCACTCGATCCGGCGGGTCTGCCCTTCGGAGAGCACGATCGTAGGCCTGGTCGCCTGGAAGTCGAAGTAGTCCTCCGGATCGACCTCGGCGATCGGCTCCGCGTCGAAGGAGTCGGCAACCGCTGCCAGCGCCGCGGAGGCGGATCCGGCGGCGTCGTTCCAGCCCCGGAAGGCGCAGACGAGGACGGGGGAGCGAAGCTGCGGCACGTCGGAGTGCCAGGTAAGGGAATCCACCCATTGAGCGTAGACCATGCCTGGCGGCCGCAGACCAAGCGCGGCAAGGACGCAGGGAGACCGAATAGTTGACCTATTTGGTCGACCGAGGACGCCGCCCCGCGCCGGTCTGCGGCCGCCAGGCGCGGCGGACCAGCCCGTAGGCGATATAGAGGGCCAGCGCGGCGAAGGAGAGTT
>Ga0222622_10000018_pt1 | contig 88141 bp, 74 predicted proteins | sample PLM2_5_b1metaG_FD_177335 | JGI IMG/M metagenome (GOLD analysis project Ga0222622, IMG submission 177335) | Groundwater sediment microbial communities from an aquifer in East River, Colorado, USA - PLM2_5_b1 | ecosystem: Environmental > Terrestrial > Soil > Riparian zone | place: USA: East...
TGGGGCTCGAGGTGGGCGCCGACGACTACGTCACCAAGCCCTTCTCCGTGCGGGAGCTGCTCGGCCGCGTCCGCGCCCAGCTGCGCCGCCGCGAGCTCGACCGGGCGCCGCTCTCCCATGCGGTCAAGGTCGAAGCCGGCCCGGTCGCGATCGACCTCGTCCGCCACGTCGCCATGGTCCGCGACGTGCCCGTCAACCTGACCCGCTCCGAGTTCCAGCTGCTGCGCCTCCTCGTCGGCCACGCCGGCGAGGTCTTCCCCCGCCGCCAGATCATGGAGGAGCTCTGGCAGACCGAGTTCGACGGCGACGAGCGCGCCTGCGACGTCCACATCTCCAACCTCCGCCAGAAGGTCGAGCGCGACCCCCAGAACCCCGAGCTGGTCCTCACCGTGCGCGGCGTCGGCTACAAGTTCGACGCTTCTTAAGAGACACGAGCGTACCTGAGCTTTTCCCGCTGTAAAGGGGATGGACGCTCGCCTCGCGACAGCTTGGACTGTTCGCTGCCATGCGGCATAACGCCGTGATCGAGCTCGACTCGGCAAAAGGCGGGTCGGACATCGTCAACGCCTGCTTCGGTTGCGGGTTGATCTCTGGAGACCCCGACGTCGCGGTCGAGAGCGCCGGCGGCAACGTCTACGTCGCGGATATCAGCGGAATGACGCAGATCTTCAACCCGGCCGGCAGCGAAGTCCTGGCGCGGATCGGCGGCGCCGGCAGCCCCAAAGGCCCCCTGCCCCCCCTCGGGGCGAGGGGGCCCGTCGTCGTGGTCGAAGGGAACCGCCTTTGCCTGGATAGGCTTCCAGCATGGAGCCGAGCCCGAGCGCAGACGAGGCGGCGGCGATCGCGGCGGCGATCGGGCGGTTTCAGGCTGAGACGGCTCCGGCTGGGACAGCTGACGGGGAGGCAATCGGCCCGTGGCAGCGGGCGGCGCTGGCCGAGGGGGTTGATGCCAAGGCCATCGTGCAGAAGCATCTAGAAGGAGGGTTCGAATGGCTGTCGTGAAGATCATCGAGCTGGTCGGCAGCTCGAAGACGTCCACCGACGATGCGGCGAGGCAGGCGCTCGCCCAGGCCCAGGGCACGCTGCGCAACGTGCGCGCCGTCGACATCGTCTCGACCGGGATCCGGGGCGAGAACCTGGACGAGTACCGCGCCCACGTGCGCGTCGCCTTCCTGGTCGAGGGCACCGAGGTCGACTAGTGGCAGACGAGACGGGGGAGACGAAGGAAGTCTCGCGCGAGGAGGCGCAGCAACTGGTCGAGGACGGCGCCCAGCTGATCGACGTGCGCGCCGATCATGAGTGGGAGGCCGGCCGCATCGCCGGCGCCACCCAGCTGCCGCTGGCCGAGCTGGCCGAGCGGACCGGGGAGATCGACAAGGACCGCCCCGTCGTCCTCTACTGCCGCGGCGGCACCCGCTCGACGATGGCAGCCGACGCGCTCGTCGCGGCCGGCTTCGACGCGGCGAAGCTGAGCGAGGGGATCGTCGGCTGGGACGAGGCGGGCCTGCCGCTCGAGCCGGATGACGGCTACGTCGCCGAGTCGGGCGAGGCCGCGTCGATCCTGCAGGCGCGCAAGAAGTCGGCACAGAGCTAAGCGAGTCGGGCTACAGACATTTTCCAGTGTGCGCACCACCCGTGACGCCGAAGCTTTTAGGGTGCAATCATGCACTTGATGAGAGAGAGCTGGACCGACGCGCGGCTGGACGACTTCGCGGCGCATGCCGATCAGCGCTTTGACTCGCTCGAACACCGGATGGAGGACGGCTTCAACAAAGTCGATGCCGAGCTGAAGGCGCTGAACGATCGCTTTGCCGCCTTGAATCGCACGCTGCTCCAGATCGGCGGAGGAATGATCGCCACTCTCATCGCGGGGTTCTTTGGCCTGATCCTGACCCAGTTCTGAGCTAAATACCCTAATCCCGGTCCGGTTTTGCTATTTTTCTGGTCGTGGAGGTTGTCGTCGACCAAGATAAGAAGCAGCGCGGCAAGGGTCGCACCGGCTCTCTGGAGAATCCGGAGACCTACGAGAACGTCCCCGGGCACGTGATCCCGATCATCGAGCGCGAGTTCGACGACTTCGACAACGAAGCCGAGCAGTTCCTCTCCGGCAAGCTGGCCGAAGAGCAGTTCATCGGCTTCCGCCTCAAACAGGGCGTCTACGGGCAGCGCCAGCCCGACGTGCAGATGGTCCGCGTGAAGCTGCCCTTCGGCGGCGTCACCCCGGAGCAGATGGAGGCCTTCGCCACCGTCGTCGAGAAGTGGGCCCCCCTCAACAAGGGCCACATCACTACCCGCCAGAACATCCAGATCCACCATGTGCCGCTGCGCGACATGGAGGCGCTGATCCGCGAAATCTCCGCCGTCGGCCTCTCCTCGCGCGAGGGCTGCGGCAACACGGTGCGCAACGTCACCGGCGACCCCTGGGCCGGCGTCGCCGCCGACGAGGTCTTCGACCCGACCCCCTACGCCGGCGCCTACGTCCGCTACTTCGTCCGCCATCCGACCACGCAGCTGATGCCGCGCAAGATCAAGACCGCCTTCACCGGCTCCGACGAGGACCGGGCGATCACCGGCATCCACGACATCGCCTTCCTCAGCCGCGAACGGGACGGCATCAAGGGCTTCGAGGTCCGGGTCGGGGGCGGCACCTCGATCATGGCCCGCGTCGCGCCGACCCTGTATGAGTTCGTCGAGGCCGACAACGGCGACTACCTCAAGGTCTCCGAGGCCGTGCTGCGCATCTTCGACCGCCAGGAGTGGCTGCGCGTCAACCGCGCCCGCGCCCGGATCAAGGTGTTGATCGACAAGATCGGCATCGATGCCTTCCGCGAGCAGGTCGAGGAGGAGCTGCAGGGCGATTGGGCTGAGGAGCGCGACTTCGACGTCGAGCGGCTGCGCTTCGACGAGGAGGAGGAGGAGCACGCCCCCGAGCGCCCCGCTGCCCCGGCCTCGCCGAACGGCGACCGCTCCCAGTTCGACCGCTTCCTCCAGGGCAACGTGCAGCCGCAGCGCCAGGAGGGCTTCGTCTCGGTCGAGGTCAAGATCGACCGCGGCGACCTCACCCCGGAGCAGTTCCGTGGCCTGGCGGCGATCATGCGCGAGTTCACCGGCGGCTACGCGCGCAGCACCGTGCAGCAGAACTTCGTCCTGCGCTGGGTGCGTGACGAGTCGCTCTACGAGGTCTGGCAGCGGCTGGGCGAGCTCGACCTCGCCGAGGCCGGCGCTCGCGAGATCACCGACGTGGTCAGCTGCCCCGGCACCGACAGCTGCAAACTCGGCATCACCAGCTCGATGGGCCTCAACCGGGCGATCAAGCAGCGGCTCGAGGAGATGGAGATCTCCGACGAGCTGACCCGCAAGATCCACATCAAGATGAGCGGCTGCCCGAACGGCTGCAGCCAGCACCACATCGCCAACATCGGCTTCTACGGCGCCTCGCTGAAAGTCGGCGGACGCCAGATCCCTGCCTACATCCCCCACATCGGCGGCAACTACGAGGGCGGCGAGGTGATCTTCGGCACGCGGCTGAAATCGCGGCTGCCGGCCAAGCGCGTCCCGGAGGCGGTCGAGCGCTGGATCAGGCTCTACGAGGCCGAGCGCGCCGAGGGCGAGGAGTTCAACGCCTTCGCCGAGCGCGCCGGCGCGCCGCGTTTCGAAGAGGCGATCAAGGACCTGACGCTGCCGGCCGAGTTCAGCCTCGAGACGATGCAGCAGTTCATCGACTGGGACCGCTCCAGCCCCTACAAAGTGGAGCGGGGCGAGGGCGAGTGCGCAATATGAACCCGGTCGCCGCCACCACCACCATCCCGGAGATCGACGCCGAGGAGGTCGCCGCGCGCCTCGAGGAGCGCGGCGCGACCGAGGCGATCGAGTGGATGTTCGAGACCTTCGGCCAGAGCCACTACATCGCCTGCTCGTTCCAGAAAACGAGCGCGGTGACGGCGCACCTGGCCAGTCAGATCAACCCTGAGGCGCGCTTCTTCTATCTCGACACCGACGTCCTCTTCCCGGAGACCTACGAGACCCGCGACAAGCTCGCCGAGCACCTCGGGGTCGAGTTCGACCGCTTCCACAACCTGACGCTGGAGGAGCAGGCGGCGAAGTTTGGCGACGAGCTGTGGAAGAGCGACCCCGACTCCTGCTGTGGGCTGCGCAAGGTCGAGCCGATGCGTCGCGCTCTCTCTTCCGTAGACTGCTGGCTCGCCGGCGTCCGCCGCGAGGACTCCAAGAGTCGCGCCAAGACCCCCAAGTTCACCTGGGACAAGCGATTCGACCTATGGAAGCTGAACCCGATCGCGGACTGGACCGAGCGCGACGTCTGGAACTACATCCGTGAGCACCACCTCCCGTACAACCCGCTGCACGATCAGGGCTACCCCTCGATCGGCTGCACCCACTGCACCAAGCCGGTCGGGCCTGGCGGCTCGCCGCGCGCCGGGCGCTGGGCGGGTCTCGAGAAGACCGAGTGCGGGATCAACTAGCGGCGCCCAGGCGCGCCTTCGATAACCCTTTCCCCCGAACGATTGGTGATACCCCCGCATGAGCGAGACGATGACTGAGCTTTCCCTGACCCTTGACGAGCGTCACACGGCTGACTTCGAGATGATCGGCAACGGCGGCTTCGCCCCGCTGACCGGCTTCCAGGGCTCCGCCGACTGGGAGCGCGTCTGCGCCGAGATGCGGACCGCCGACGGCGAGTACTGGCCGATCCCGATCACCCTTGCGACCGATCTCGAGTGCGAGGTCGGCGACACGGTCGCGCTCTCCAGCGACGAAGGCAAGCCGTTGGGCCGGATCAGGGTCGAGGAGATCTGGGAGCGCGACGCGAAGCGGGAGGCGGAGCAGGTCTACGGCACGACCGATGAGGACCACCCGGGCGTGGCCGCGATCTACGAGGAGGGCAACCGCTGTATCGCCGGCCCGATCGAGGTCGACGCGCTGCCCGACCACGACGAGGCCTTCATGCGGCGCTACAAGACGCCGGCGGAGACGAAACAGGACTTCGCCGACCGCGGCTGGAAGCGGATCGTCGCCTTCCAGACCCGCAACCCGATCCACCGCGCCCACGAGTACCTGACCAAGGCGGCGCTGGAGACCTGCGACGGCCTCTTCATCCAGCCGCTGATCGGCAAGACCAAGGCCGGCGACATCCCCGCCGACGTGCGCATGCGTTGCTACGAGGTGCTGATGGAGAAGTACTACCCAGAGGATCGGGTGGTGCTGGGCGTGAAGCCGGCGAAGATGCACTATGCCGGCCCGCGCGAGGCGGTCCTGCACGCGATCGTCCGCCGCAACTACGGCGCCACCCACTTCATCGTCGGCCGCGACCACGCCGGCGCCGGCGACTACTACGGCACCTACGATGCGCAGAAGATCTTCGAGACGATCGACATCGAGGAGCTCGGGATCGAGCCGCTGATGTTCGAGCACACCTTCTGGTGCAACGAGTGCGAGGGCCTGGCCTCGAACAAGACCTGTCCCCACGACCAGGAGGCACACCTCTTCCTCTCCGGGACCAAGGTCCGCGAGATGCTCGGCAACGGCGAAAGGCCGCCGCACGAGTTCTCGCGCGACGAGGTCGCCGACATACTCATCGACGCTTACAAGGAGGACTGACGTAGCGATGGCTGACGAGAAGGGCTTCACCCTCTGGTTCACCGGGCTCTCGGGCGCCGGCAAGACGACGATCTCGAGACTGCTGGAGGGCCACCTGCGCGAGCGCGGCTCGAAACTCGAGATCCTCGACGGCGACATCGTCCGCGAAAACCTCTCCAAAGGCCTCGGCTTCTCCAAAGAGGACCGCGACACCAACATCCGCCGCATCGCCTTCGTCGCCGACCTGCTCAGCCGCAACGGCGTGCCGGTGATCACCGCGGCGATCTCCCCCTATGCGGAGATCCGCAGCGAGGCCCACGAGCTGATGGGCGAGCGCTTCATCGAGGTCTACGTCAAGGCCTCTGTCGACACCTGCGCCGAGCGCGACGTCAAGGGCCTCTACGCGAAAGCCTTCGCCGGCGAGATCAAGGAATTCACCGGAGTGTCAGACCCCTACGAGGTTCCCGAGAACCCGGATGTGGTCTGCGACACCGAAGGCGAAACGGCCGAGGAGTCGGCGCAGAAGCTGATCGAGTACCTCGAGCAGCGGGACCTAATCCCGGCGGCTGCGGCCGTAACCGCGTAGAAGCGGGGGAGCAGCGGAGGGCTCGCCGAGAGCAATGGGGGTTCCTCGCCCGGACAAACGCCGGTCTAATTAGGCCGGCGTTTTGAGTATCCGCCCGTTCGAGGAACCCCCATTGCTCTCTCCCGGCGCCGTGCAACCACTTCCTTCAGAGACCGAACGTCCGCCACTCTCCGTGGTCGTTCCTGCCCGCGAGGGATTTGAGGAGATCAAGCCGGTGCTGCAGGTGCTCTTGCCCGAAGCGGAAGCGATTGGCGTCGAGGTAGTGGTGGTCGGGGACGTGACGCCGGGCGAGCGCTCGCCGTCGCCAGCGGTGCGGATCGTCCATGCCCCCGTGGCCGACATGCTCGCCCTGCACAGGTGGGGCATCGCGGAGGCCAGGGGCGATGTCGTCGCGATCGGCGAGGACCATGCCGTGCCGGAGGCCGGCTGGTGCGAGGCAGTCATCCGCGCCCATGCCGAGCACCGCGGGGCCGGAGCCGTCGCCGGCTGCCTGGTCAACGCGACGAACGCGACGCTCGCCGGACGGGCCAACTTCCTCGCCTTCGCCGCCCCCTGGCAGCCGCCGATGCCGGAGCTGCCAAGCGGGCGGCCGCCGCCGGCCTCGGCGCTGACCTTCAAGCGGAGGGCGCTGGAGGAAATTGCCTCGCAGCCCCCCGGCTGGCTGGAGGCTGAGCTGATCCCGTCGCTCTTCGTGCGCGGGTCGATCGTCGCCGATGACCGGGTCGTCGTCCATCACCACCAGGATCACGGCAGCCTCTGGTCGATTCGCAACGCCTTCCACAGCGCTCGCTCCTCGTACGGGTTCAAGCGGGGTCGCCTCGCTCCCGCCGAGCGGCGGATGCTGGCCCGCTGGACGATCGCCAACGTCCCACGCCGGCTGCGCGCGGAGGCCCGCGAGGGCGCCGGCGCGGCGAGCGGCCGAGCGGAATCGGCGCTGATCGGCGCGATCGCCTTCGCCGCCGGCCTCGGCGCGGCGGTCGGGGCTCTCACCGGCCCCGGGCGATCCCCCGACCGGGTGGCCTGACGGCTAGGGCCTCGGCGGCACCCGCGGCTCGGCGAGGCCGTAGGTGTCGTAGGCGCCGAAGCTGGCGAAGGTCTTGTGGGTGGGGCCGTGGTAGTCGGAGGAGGCGGTGGGGATCAGGTCTAGCTCGTCGCAGAGCTCGAGCAGGTGGGCGGTCTGCTCTTTGGAGTGGGTTGGGTAGAAGGTCTCGACCCCGTCGACGTCGAGGGCGCGGATCAGCTCGTCGACCTCGGCCGGCTCTGAGATGTCCCAGTAGGGGTGGGCGATGACGGCGACGCCGCCGGCCTGCTTGATCGTCTCGACCGCCTGCGCGGCGGTCGGCCAGCGGCGCGGCACGAAGGCCTTGGCGCCGGGGACCAGGTACTCCTCGAAGAACGGGCCGAGGTCGCCGGTCGCTCCTGCCGCCCGCGCGATGTGAGGTCGGCCGATCGAGATTGCGTCGCCGGCCTCGCGCACTGCATCCTCCAGATGAAGATCGAATCCCTCTGCCCGCAGCTTCTCGACGATCTCGCCGGCCCGCGCAACCCGCTCATGCTGCGCCCGCTCGCAAGCCGGCGCGATCGCCCCGAGGTCGACCCAATACCCGCAGATATGGAGGTCTTCCGCATACTCGTGCACGCAGGACATCTCAATGGCGGGCACCAGCTCAATCCCCAGCTTTTCTGCGGCGTCCATCGCCTCCGGGACTCCGGCAATGGCGTCATGGTCCGTCAGCGCCAGCGTGGCGACACCGGCCTTCACTGCTTCCTTGACGACCTGCGCCGGCGCCAGCTGCCCGTCGGAGACGGTGGAGTGACTCTGAAGCTCGATCAACACGACGGCGCACCCTATTGCGCTGGTAATTAGGGCGTGGCGTGGGGGTCGCGCCACGCCCTTCCACCGGCCACATAAATAGACTGCGCCGCCGTGTTCGAGAAGGTGCTGATAGCCAACCGCGGTGAGATCGCGATTCGGGTTGCGCGGACTCTGAAGGAGATGGGCATCGACTCGGTAGCCGTCTACTCGGAGATCGAGCGCGACGCTCCGCACGTGCGCGAGGCTGACGAGGCTTTTCTGATCGGTCCCGCGGTGCCGGCTGAGAGCTATCTGAACATCGAGAAGATCATCGAGACTGCGAAGAAGGCGGGGGCCGATGCAATTCATCCCGGCTACGGCTTCCTCGCCGAGAACGCCGACTTCGCCAAAGCCTGCGCCGATGCCGGCATCGTCTTCGTCGGCCCGCCGCCGGAGGCGATCGAGGCGATGGGCTCGAAGACGCGGGCACGCGAGATCATGGCCGAGGCCGGGGTGCCGATCGTGCCCGGCGCGACCGCTCCTGCCAAGGACGTCGAGGAAGCGCGCCAGCAGGCCGAGGACGCCGGCTACCCGGTCGCCTGCAAGGCGGCGGGTGGCGGCGGCGGCAAGGGCTTCCGCGTCGCAATGACGCCGGATGACCTGCAGGAGGCTTTCGAGGGAGCCGCCCGCGAGGGCGAGAAGTTCTTCTCCGACGACCGCGTCTACGTCGAGCGCTACCTCGAGGACCCACGCCACGTCGAGGTCCAAGTGCTCGCCGACTCGCAGGGCAACGTGATCCACCTCGGCGAGCGCGACTGCTCGATCCAGCGCCGCCACCAGAAGGTGATCGAGGAGGCTCCGGGTCCCCACGTCGACGCCGAGATGCGCGAGCGGATCGGCAGGATCGCAACCGATGCCGCCGCCGCGGTCGGCTACCGCTCGGCCGGCACGGTCGAGGGGCTGCAGGTCGGTGACGATTACTTCTTCCTCGAGATGAATACCCGGGTGCAGGTCGAGCACTGCGTGACCGAGATGGTCACCGGGGTCGACATCGTCCGCGAGCAAATCCTGGTCGCCGCCGGCGAGGCGCTCTCCGTGTCCCAGGACGACGTCGAGCTGCGCGGCCACGCGATCGAGTGCCGGATCAACGCCGAGGCGGCCCACAAGAACTTTGCGCCGGCGCCGGGGGCGATCTCCACCTACCGCGAGCCGGCGGGGCCAGGGGTGCGGGTCGACTCTGGGGTCGAGGCGGGCTCCGAGGTGACGCCGATGTATGACCCGATGGTTGCCAAGCTGATCGTCTGGGACGTCGACCGCGAGCACGCGACGCGACGCATGCTGCGCGCGCTGGGCGAGTACGAGGTCGGCGGCCTGACCACGCTGATTCCCTTCCACAGCGCAATCCTCGCCACCGAGGAGTGGGCGAAGGGGGAGACCTGCCGCGACCTGATGGAGGACCGCGAGTGGTTGAAGGCGACGGCGCCGCCAGAGGCAGCGCCGCCGGAAGTACCAGAGGGCGCCGAGGTCGTCTCCCGCGACTACAAGGTCGAGGTCTCGGGCAAGCTCTTCGACGTCAGGGTGATCGGCGAGGCCGCCGCAGGCGGCACAGCCCCCGCAGCCGACGGCAGGCGGCCGCCCAAGCGCGAGCGCAAGTCAGGCGGCGGCGCGAGCGCCTCCAGCACGTCGTTGCCTTCACCGCTCCAGGGCACGGTGCTCAAAGTTGCCGTCGAGCAGGGCGCCGAGGTCTCCGAGGGCGATCTGGTCTGCGTGATCGAGGCGATGAAGATGGAGAACGAGATCGCCGCCCACCGCTCCGGCAAGGTCACCTCGCTGAACGTTGCTGAAGGCGCAGCAGTCTCAAGCGGCGACATTCTCGCTGTCATCGAGTAGAGGACTACCGTCCCTACCGGTTGCCTTTTTCTTTTTCCCGCTGTTCCTTTTCGTGCTGCCGTTTTTCCCGTTCTTCCTGGCGTTCCTGAGCCCGCACCCGCCGCTGCTCGGTGCGAGTCAGCGCGAACGGCGGCGTCGGTTCCCGGCAGGTCCTGCCGACGCAGTCCTCGAGCTTGCGGAGCTGCGCGTGGAGGAAGTTGCGGATCGGGTAGAAGTCGGGCGTCCGTGCCAGGTTGTTGAGCTCGTAGGGGTCGCGGGTGATGTCGTAGAGCTCCTTCTCGCCGGTCGGCCAGGCGATGTACTTGTAAGGACCGAGGCGGATCCCCTCGTAGTCCTTGGGGGGCGCCAGGATCGAGGCGTGCGCAGCCGGGGAGCGGGAACGTCCACCCGTGCTGCCGTTTCCGCCCGGACGACCGCCGTCGCCTTCGCCGCTGGTGGAGATCGCTCCGTTTGCATCGACGTCGCTCGTCTCGACGAAGGACTCGAAGAGGATCGGCCGCCGGGTGCGCAGTTCGGGGTCATGAAGGAACGGCACCAGCGAGCGGCCGTCGATGCTCTTGTCGGCTTCGACTCCCGCCAGTTCGAGGATGGTCGGCGCGATGTCGATGTTCGACGCCAGCTCCCCGGTCGATGAGTCCTGCTTGACACCCGGGCCGCGGATCAGGAATGGCAGGTGGGTGGCCGGCTCGTAGGCGAGGAACTTGCCGCCGATCAGGCGGTGCTCACCGAAGAAGAAGCCGTTGTCGGAGGTGAGGATGACGTAGGTGTTGCGGAGGCGGTGCATCGCCCCCAGGGCGTCGATGACCTGTTTGACGCCGTCGTCGATCGAGCGCAGCGACTCGAGCTGCTTCTCGTAGTAGGTGCGGTAGACCTTCTTGTCGGTGGGGGTCAGGTGTTCCGCGTCGCGGATGAAGCGGGGCTTGTCTCTGACGTTGCCCTCGTCGAGGCCTTCGGAGCGGTCGTGCGGCAGCCGTGCCCCCCTGAACCAGTCGTAGTGGCGGGGGGCCGGCTCCGGGCCGGCAGGGCGGCGGAAATCCCCATGGGGAGCGGTGTAGTCGAGTTGCAGGTAGAAGGGTTGTTCTTCCGGCGTGCCAAGTAGCTCCTGGGTGGCGATGCTGGTGAAGACGTCGGTCGCGTAGAGACAGGGCTGCCCGTTGGTCGGTGCGAACGGGCAGCCGATGTCATCGCGCACTCCGTATTCGCGCGTTTCCCAGCTGCCGGAGTCGCCGAAGGGACCGTCGAGCTGGCCGTTGTCGTTGAGGGTGTAGCCGTAGAAGTAGTGGTAGGTGTCCGCTTTCAGCACCGTGTGCCAGGCATCCCACCCGGGCGGCACGCTCGTCCCGTTGTCATACGGCTCGTCCCCGTAGCCGTTGAGGAACTTGCCGACGTGGATCGTGCGGTAGCCGGCGCCCTGCAGCCAGGTGGCGAGGTTGTGGCTCGCCGCGGCGCGGAAGGAGAAGCCGTAGTAGCCGCCGTTGGGCTGGACGTTGCCTTTGACGCCGCTGTTGTGGGCGTAGCGGCCGGTCAGCAGGCTGACCCGCGATGGGCAGCAGAGTGGGTAGGAGACGTAGTAGCGGTTGAAGGTCATGCCCCGCTTGGCGATCAGGTTCTCCGTGTTCGGCATCGCCCGCGTCTCGGGGGCGCCCGGGTAGGCGCTGAACGTGGCGTAGAGCCCGTCGAGGGTCTGGTCGTCGGTCTGGATCACGACGAAGCTGGGCGGTTCGGCGCCGGCTTCGGCGCCGTGGGCGTCACCGGCGGTCAGCACCAGCGCGCAGAGCAAGGCCAGCAGACCCACGGCGGTCGGCAGGCGGGCGGGCGAAGACAGGCGGATGTGGCTGACTCGGTCCATCGAATGAGCGCATCGCCCAGGCGACACAAGGGCCGAAACCGCCGCTCCGGGGCGAAGTTGCGAAGCGGAACGCTAGAAAACGGCTAGGACGCGCCGAGCTTTTTGGCCGCGTCGCGGAAGTTCTTCACGGTCGCGCTCGGCGCTTTGCGGCCCTCGAGCTTCTCGCCGTGGCGGTTGACCCAGATCACCGGGACCTTCATTTTCAGCAGCGGGGCGATGTCGGTCGTGTAGTTGGAGCAGATGTGGACCCAGCCCTTTTTGCCGCCGATCCGCCGCGCGCACTCTTTGAAGTGGACCGGGTCGGGCTTGTAGCTGCGCACCTGCTGGGCGGTTACGACCAGGTCCAGTTCGGTGCGTAGATGGCGGCGGGAGATGCCGAGCAGTTTGTCGTCGACGTTGGAGATGATCCCGACCTCGTAGCGTTTGCTGAGCCGGTCCATCGCCGCGTTTGCCTCGCGAAAGGGCAGCCAGTAGGCGACGCTGTCGGGCAGGAACTGGGCGCGCGAGGGCTCGATCTCCCAGCCCACCTCGCGGGCGACCTTGACGATCGTGCGGCGCAGGACCTCGGCATAGAGTTCGTAGGAGCCGGCCATGATTTCCGCCTGCACTTCCATGAAGCGGGCGAGGAACGGCCCCTCTTCGAAGCTGAAGCCGTCTTTCGCCGCCTCTTTCTTGCAGGCATCGACGATGCCCTTCTCCCAATCGATCAGGGTGCCGTAGCAATCGGTGGTCACCCAGTTGATGGTTTTGAGAGCGGGGAGGGCCATCGGGCGCGGAATCCTATGTCACCGGCGCGGGCCGGCGCGGCGCCGCGCTTTAGATCTTGGATAGGCTGCCGCGCGCGCCTCTGCGGCGCCTCCTCCGATGGACCTCCTCGAGTATCAGGGCAAGCAGCTTTTCGCCGCGCACGGCATCGCCGTGCCGAGTGGCGAGGTCGCAGCCACGGTCGAGGACGCCGTCGCGGCGGCGGATCGGATCGGCTATCCCTGCGCGATCAAGGCGCAGGTGCTGATCGGCGGCCGCGGCAAGGCGGGCGGGATCAAGATCGCCGCCCACCGCGCCGAGGCCGAGCAGCACGCCGGTGCGATCCTCGGCATGGACATCCGCGGCCCGCGCGGCGAGGGGCCGTTCCGGGTCGAGCGGGTCTGGGTCGAGGGTGGCTCGGACATCGCCTCCGAGTACTACGCCTCGGTGATCCTCGACCGCGGTGAGAAGAAGCTGCTGGCGATGGTCTCCGTCAAGGGCGGCATGGACATCGAGGCGGTCGCCGAGGAGGACCCCAAGGCGCTGGTCAAGGAGCACATCGACCCGACCCGCCCCTTCACCGCCGCCGAGGCGCGCCCGATCGTCGATGCCGCCGGCCTCGACGAGGACATTCGCAATGCGGCGGCCGAGGCGCTGGCGAAGCTGGCCGAGGTGGCGGCGAGCGAGGACGCGACGCTGATCGAGGTCAACCCGCTGATCGTCACCGCGGAGCGCGAGGTGATCGCGCTCGACGCCAAGGTGACGATCGACAACAACGCCCTCTACCGCCACCAGGAGCTGGCCGAGATCGACGCCGAGTCGGTAGACGACCCGCAGGAGGCGATGGCCAGGGAGAAGGGGCTTACCTACGTGAAGCTGGACGGCAACGTCGGCATCCTCGCCAACGGCGCCGGGCTCTGCATGTCTACCCTCGACGTGGTCGCTCAGGCGGGCGGCGCCCCGGCCAACTTCCTCGATGCCGGCGGCGGCTCCAAGGCCGAGGCGATCGTCGACGCGCTGACCGTGATCGTCTCCGACGAGAAGGTGACGGCGATCCTCTTCAACATCTTTGGCGGCATCACCCGCTGCGACGAGATCGCCAAGGGCATCGTCGAGGCCTCGGCTCAGCTGAACCTCGAAGTGCCGCTGGTGGTCCGTCTCGACGGCACCAACTCAGAGCAGGGGCTGGAGATCCTCGCCGCGGCGAGCCTGCCCAACCTGCACCAGGAGAAGACGATGCTCGGCGCCGCCCGGAAGGTCGTCGAGCTGGCGGGGACCGCATGATCCGCCCCGTCTCAACCCTCCGCTGTTCCTTTGCCTCGTTATTTCGTGAAAAGGAACAGCGGAACGGAGGGGTTCTCCTATGAGCATCGTCGTCGACGAGGAGACGAAGCTGGTCGTCTCCGGCCTGACCGGTCGCGAGGGCTCCTTCCACGGACTGCGCAACCGTGCCTACGGCACGCACCTCGCGGCGGGCGTCACGCCCGGCAAGGGCGGTCAGGACGTCGAGGGGGTGCCGGTCTTCGACTCGATCCGCGAGGCGGTCGAGCAGGAGGGCGCCAACACCTCGATGATCTTCGTCCCCGCCCGCTTCGCCGCGCCGGCGATCGACGAGGCGATCGAGTCCGGGGTCGAGACGGTGATCGCGATCACCGAGGGGATCCCGGTGCTCGACATGCTGAAGACCTACTGGAAGGCGAAGGAGGCCGGGGTGCGGCTGATCGGGCCCAACTGCCCCGGGGTCCTCTCTCCGGGCAAGGCCAACGTCGGCATCATCCCCGCCCAGTTCTTCGACCCGGGCAAGATCGGCGTCGTCTCCAAGTCGGGCACGCTGACCTACCAGATCGGCAACGAGCTGAAGCAGGCCGGCGAGGGCAATTCCTCGATCGTCGGCATCGGCGGCGACCCGATCATCGGCTCGGACTTCATCGACATCCTCGGGCTGTACGAGGCCGACCCGGAGACGGATCTGATCGTGATGGTCGGCGAGATCGGCGGCGACGCCGAGGAGCGGGCGGCCGAGTTCATCGCCGCCGAAGTCTCCAAGCCGGTCGTCGCCTACATCGCCGGCTTCACCGCGCCTCCGGGCAAGCAGATGGGCCACGCCGGCGCGATCATCTCCGGCTCCTCGGGGACGGCGCAGGCGAAGAAGGAGGCGCTCGAGGCCAAGGGTGTGCGGGTTGGCGAAAGTCCTACCGAGACGGCGCGGATTGCGGTCGAGGTTCTTCGCGGCTGATCGGCTCAGTGGGAGCGGAGGGGCCTGGGCAGGGGGTTCCGCTTAACTTTTTCGGTGGGGCCGTTGCGGTCTGCCGTGAATTGCGGTGGCGAAAAAGTACAAGACGCTCCACCCCCTACCCAGACCCCTCCGCGAGTCTCACGCCCCGATTCCGGTCGCCGAGAATCGCGACACCACCCGCCGGAAGCGCCAAGCCCATTCAAACTGCAACTCTGGCCGAGCTTGCGTGTCAAAAGAAGACCATTCCTCGGCGAGCGGAAAGGAGACGCGTGGCTAGGCGCGGAGTTTTTGCCGTTGGAGTTGCGATAGCGGGATTCTTGGTTCTTGCGCCTGGGGCGATGGCGCGGCATTTGTTCGTCGCCAATTCGGGGAACGGGTCGGTTTCGGTGGCGGATGCCGGCACTAGGTCGGTGGTTGCGACGGTCGCGGTCGGGGGCGAACCGGTGGATGTGGCGATCGCGCCTGACGGCACCCGTGCCTACGTGGCTAACAAAGGCAATAACTCGGTCGCGGTGATCGAGACGAAGACGAACGCGCAGGTCGCCACGATCGCGGTCGGCAAAGAACCGATGGGAGTCGCGGTCAGCCCGGATGGGCATCGCGTCTACGTGAGCAATTTCGGCGACGACACCGTCTCGGTCATCGACACCGGCAGCAACGCGGTGGTCGGCGCCCCGATCGCGGTCGGCAAAGAACCCGACGGGGCCGCGGTCTCGCCCGACGGGTCTCGCCTCCTCGTCGCTCAGCGCGGCGGCAACGTCTCGGTCATCGATACCGGTACGAACGCACTCGTCGGCTCGGCCGCCGACCTGCTGGGCCCCTCGCGGCTGGCGGTCGTCCCGGACGGCGGGCGGGCGTTCGTCACCAACAGCGCCTCGACTTCGGTAACCGCCTTCAGCCCGCTGAACGGAAGCCTTGCCGGGGGCCCGATCTTCATCGGCACCCAGCCGGCCGGGATCGCGATCGTGCCGAGCGGCCAGGCCGCCTATGTGGCCGGTCCCCTCGACGGCACGATCACGCCGCTCGACACTTCGAGCAATGCGCCGCTCAGCGCCCCGATCGGCGGCTTCCCCGGCGCCACCGGGATCGCGATTGGGCCTGACGGGCTGCAGGGATATGTCACCGACGGTGCCGGCTCCACGGTGTCGATCTTCGATCTGGCCACCAACGTCCCCATCGGCGCGATTCCGGTCGGTACGAAGCCGGTTGGGATCGCGGTCGTGCCCGACCAGGGGCCGCGGGCGTCGCTCTTCGTCTCGCCGGCCCGCAAACGGGCGAAGAAGGCAGTCGCCTTCCACGGCTCCGGCTCCCTCGATCCCGACGGCAAGATCGCCACCTACGCCTGGGACTTCGGCGACGGCGTGCGCCTGGAAGGGGGGCAGGAGACCCGCTTCCACCGCTACCGCAAGCCCGGCGAATACCTCGTCACCCTGAAGGTGACCGACGAGGAGGGCTGCTCGACCGGGTTCGTCTATACCGGCCAGACGGCGTCCTGCCACGGTTCCCCGCTCGCAGTCGCCAGCAGCACGATCAGCGTGGGCGACACGAGCGGACCGATCCTGCGGCTCGCCGGCGCCAAGACGCAGCGGCTGGGGGGCCGGATCGGCGTCCGCGCGCGCTGCCCGCGCGAGCCCTGCGCCCTGCGCGCCCACGGCGTCCTGGTGACGACTTCCGCCCTCAACGTCAGGGGTAAGCCCCGCGGCAAGCGGCTCGGCACGGCGCAGGCGCTGCGCCCCACGCGTGGCTGGCGCACGCTGCGCTTGCGGGTGCCGGCGGGGGCCCGGCGAGCGGCACTGCGATCCCTGGCTTTGGGCGGCGAGGTAAAGGCCAAGGTCGTGGTGATCGCACGCGACGACGACGACGAACTGCGGCTACAACAGCGCAAGATCGAGCTGCTCGCACCCTAGGCCCCATTCCCGCGAGGGACGTGCCGGGAGTTATGCCCCCATATGGGCCGTTAAGTCCCGGCACGTCCTGGCGGTGGGACTTGCCTGGGCATTGCTAGGCTCGGCGGCGATGGCTGCAGACACGATCTCCTTCGCTCGCGGGGCTCCCAGCGCCGACATCCTGCCCAAGGAGGCGGTGCGTGACGCCGCCGCCACCGCGCTCGCCGAGGATTGGGAAAAAGCGCTTTCCTACGGCACCGGGATCGGACATCCCGGCCTCTGCCAGTGGGTCGCGGAGCGACACGGCGGCCTTGACGCGGGTCAGGTGATGATCGCCAACGGCTCGCTGGAGGCCGGCTGGATGCTGTTCGAGCATCTGCTGGGGCCCGGCGACCGGGTCGTCGTCGAGCAGCCGACCTACGACCGAACGCTGCTGATGCTGCAGCGCCTCGGGGTCGAGCTGGTGCCAGTGCCGCTGGAGGCCGACGGCCTCGACGTGGAGGCGCTCGAGGCGGCCATCGAGGATGGGCCGATCGAGCTCGCCCACATCATCCCCAACTTCCACAACCCGGCCGGCTGCACGCTGTCGGCCGCGAAGCGAACCCGCCTGGTCGAGCTGGCTGCCGAGCACGGCTTCTGGATCTTCGAGGACGACCCCTACCGCGAGCTCCCCTTCGAGGGCGAGGCCCTGGAGACGATGCTCTCGATCGACGGGGCGGAGCGGGTGGTCCACGCCTCCTCCTTCTCGAAGACCGTCAGCCCCGGGGTGCGGGTCGGCTACCTGGCCGGGCCGGGGGCGGAGATCGCGACGCTCGCCAAGCGGGCCAACGAGACCTACATCTCACCCAACATGCTGGCCGAGGCCGTGGTGCTCGAGCTGTGCCGCTCGGGTGGCTTGGACGCCAACATCGAGTTCGTCAAGGGTGCCCTGCGCGACCGCCGCGACGCCCTGGTCGAGGCGTTGCGCGAGCAGATCCCGGAGGCCGAGTTCGTCGTCCCCGGCGGCGGCTACTTCCTCTGGCTCGACCTCGCGGCCGGGACCGACACGAAGACGCTGCTGGCCGAGGCGAAGGGCGAGGGCGTCGCCTTCGTCGCCGGCCCCGATTTCATGATCGAGGGAGGCAAGAACAGCCTCCGCCTCTCCTTCGCCAGCGTTCCCCCGGATCGGATTCCGGAGGGAATCGCCCGCATCGCCCGCGCCCTCGAGCGGGTTCGCGCCGGCGTAACCGCCTAGCGGCCGTAGCGGTCCGAGGACAGGATCAGCTGCTCCGGGATCGCCGCGCGTGGCGGAGGCGCCGGGTCGGCCCGGACGGAGACCGTCTCGGCGACGCTGCGCGAGACCTGGTGCGAGCCATCGTCGGAGGCGATCGTCACCTCGTCCTCGCCGGAGCTCTCGACCCTCCCCTCCAGGCCTGGCTCGAGGCCGGCGTCTTTCAGGTAGTGCAGCAGCTCCTCCGCCTCGTTCTCGAAACGCAGGACGCGGATCGTGGCGCCGACCTCGACGTCGGCCAGCAGCGAGCCGCGCTCGCGGGCGCCCTCGACGATCGGGTGGCCGTGCGGGCAGGTCGTCGCATCGCCGATCGCTGCCCGCATCCGCTCCTCCAGCACCGGCGACATCGCGTGCTCGATCCGCTCCGCCTCCTCGTGCACCTCGTCCCAGGGGATGCCGAGCACGTCGGTGAGGAAGCGCTCGATCATGCGGTGGCGGCGGACGATGTGGCTGGCGTGCTCGCGCCCGGACTCGGTGAAGCCGAGCGACTTGTCGGCGTTGCGCTCGACGTAGCCGTCCTCGACCAGGCGGCCGACCATCTCGTGGACCGTGGGGGGCGACAGCTGCATCGCGCGGGCGATGTTGGCGCCGGTAATCGGCAGCCCGGCCTCCTCCAGCCAGAACATCGACTCCAGGTACTCCTGCTCGGCGACGGTCGCGGTCTCCTGCGACAAGCGGTGCTCCTTCCTCGGATCGATTGGCCGGGCCGTCGATACTAGCTACCCGCCGACGGGCCTCAAAGCGCCCAAATAGTGGACGTTTTGAGGCCCGTCGGCCGCGGTTTGGTCAGTGGCGCTCGATCAGGGTGGAGACGACCGCCTCGTAGAAGCCGTCGCCCATCGTGCCCTCGGTGACGGTGACGTTGTCCCAGGCGGCGAGCGCGGCGCGCAGGCCCGGGTCGCGCTCAGGCCCATTGGCGACGACGAAGAAGCGGCCCACCGCAGCGGCGACCTCGAGGTCCTCGACCGAGTCGCCGACCGCGATGCACTCGGCCGGGTCGTAGCCGCGGGCGCGGGCATGGGCGGCGACTGCGTTCGCCTTGCTGACCATCTGCGGGACCAGGTGGTAGGCGTGGGTGGGACCGTCGATCGCGGCCATCTCGCGGCCGATCGCGCCGTTGTCGAGTAGGCGCAGGTCGTCGTGTCCCTCGGCGCCGAGCAGCTCGTTGGCCTCGCCGACGTCGACCTTGCCGCGGAAGAGGTGGGAGAGGACGCGGCCGTGGTGCCACGGGGCGTGGTACTCGAGCCGCCCCTCGAAATGCTCGAAGAGCAGCCTCGGCACGCCGCGCCGCTCGATCTTCTCGTAGACGGTGCCGTCCTCGTCGGGGACCAGATCGCCGGTCAGCAGCGTCGTCTCGCCGTCGATCGCGAAGGCGCAGCCGGCCTCGTAGATGTAGGAGGCCTGGCCCATCAGGCGGGCAGCCTCGTGGACCTGGGGCTCGCGCCGTCCGGACATGATCACGACCTCGACCCCGGCCCGGTGGCAGGCCTCCAGGCCCCGCGCCTGGGCAAGCGAGAAGCCGCCCTCGGCGTCGCGGAAGAGCGAGCTGCCCCGCCCGAGCAGGGTGCCGTCGAGGTCGGTGTAGACGCAACTCAGTGCCATGGTGCGGTCGCTACGGTAGCCGGATGCCCTGGCGCCTCGCCGATCGGACCCTCGACCTCGCGCGGTCGGTTGCGGCCGGGATCGTGAACGTGACCGCCGACTCGATGTTCGAGGGGGCGCGCAGCGGCACGCCCGAGCGGGCGGTCGCGGACGGGCTGGCGCTTGTCGAGGCCGGCTTCGACATGCTCGACGTGGGGGCGGTGGCGGCGCGCAGCGGGCCGCCGGTCGAGATGGCTGCCGAGGCAGCGGCCCTGGTGCCGGCGATCGAGGGCCTGGCCGGGGCGGGCGTGCCGGTCTCGGCCGACACGTTCTCGGTCGAGGTGGCGCGGCGAGCGCTGGCTGCGGGTGCCGTCGCCGTCAACGACATCTCCGGCGGCTCGGAGGAGATGTTCGAGCTGGTCGCCGAGAGCGGCTGCGGCTACGTGCTGATGCACATCGAGGGGCCGCCGCGGGTGGACCGGCCGCCGCGCGCCTACGACGACGTTGTCGACCACCTCAAGTCCTGGTTTGGGGGGAGAGTCGAGGTGGCCACTCGACTTGGTGTGAGCGAGGAGCAGATCGCCATCGACCCCGGACTCGATTTCGACCTCACCACGGCCCAGAACCTGGAGATCCTGCGACGCCTCGGCGAGCTGCGCGAGCTCGGCCTGCCGCTCTATATGTCTCTCTCGCGCAAGGACTTCATCGGCGCGGTGCTGGCCGGAAGCTGGGAGGAGCGTTTGCCGGCGGGGGAGCGCGAGTGGGGGACGGTCGCGGCGGCGACGCTCGCCGTGCGCGAGGGCGCCGACATCCTCCGCATCCACGACCGCAGCGCCCTGCAGGCGATGCGGGTGGCGGGTCGGATTGTTCGCAAGGGCGCCTTATTGGCGGATAGCACCAATAAGGCGCCCGAGCGCGGGAGCGCGGACTAATGGCCAAGAGTCTGTTGGAGACCCCTTGGTCCATTGCGATCGACCCAGCGCGCCGCGACGGGCGGATCGTTGCCGAGAGCAGCGAGGACGAGCGCAAGGCGAAACGGGTGGCGATGCCGCACTCGCTCGACCGGGGCCTGGTCGAGGCGCTGGGCAGGGCGGGGATCGAGCGTCTCTACTCACACCAGCGCGAGGCGCTGCAGATGGCTGCCTCCTCCAACCTGGTGATCACCAGCGGCACCGCCTCCGGCAAGAGCCTCGCCTTCAACCTGCCGGTGCTGGACGGGATCGCCCGCGACCCGAAACGTCGCGCGCTCTACCTCTACCCGACCAAGGCGCTGGCCCAGGACCAGGCGCGCAAGCTCGGCGCGCTGCGCCCGCCCGGCTTGCGGGAGGCGATCTACGACGGCGACACGCCGCGCGAGGAGCGGCCGGCGATTCGTCGCCGCAACAACCTCGTCCTCACCAACCCCGACATGCTCCACGTCGGCCTGCTGCCCCATCACAAGAGCTGGGGCGACTTCCTCGCCAACCTCGGCTGGGTCGTGGTCGACGAGGCGCACACCTACCGTGGCGTCTTCGGCTCCCACGTCGCCAACGTGCTGCGGCGGCTGCGGCGGGTGGCGCGTGCCTACGGGGCGGAGCCGCGCTTCCTGCTCGCCTCGGCGACGATCGCCAACCCGCTCGAGCTTGCGGAGCGGCTGGTCGGCGAGCCCTTCGAGCTGATCGACGACGACGGGGCGCCGCGCAGCGGGCGGGAGATCGCGATGTGGAACCCGCCGCTGATCGACAAGGCGAGCGGCACGCGGCGCTCGTCGCTCTCCGAGGCGGCCGAGCTGCTGGTCGAGCTGGTCTCGCACGGCGTGCGGACGATCTGCTTCCTCAAAAGCCGGCGTGGGATCGAGCTGATCCAGCGCTTCGCCCGCGAGGCGCTGATGGCGCGCGGCAAGCCCGAGCTGGCGGCGCGGATCGCCCCCTACCGTGGCGGCTACACGCCGCAGCAGCGGCGCGAGATCGAGGCGCGGCTGGCGGCGGGGGAGCTACTCGCCGTGGTCGCCACGGACGCGCTCGAGCTGGGCATCGACATCGGCGAGCTCGACGCGGCGATCTGCGTCACCTTCCCCGGCACCGTCGCCAGCCTGCGGCAGATGTGGGGGCGGGCGGGGAGGCAGCGGCGCGGGCTGGCGGTCTACGTCGCCGGCGCCGACGCGCTCGACCAGTTCTTCTGCCGCCACCCGGACGAGTTCATCGGGCGACCGGTCGAGGCGGCGATCCTCGACCCCGAGAGCGAGCAGATCGCCTCGCGGCACATGGTCGCGGCGGCCTACGAGCTGCCGCTGAGCGGTGAGGACGACGAGGTCTTCGGCGCCGGCTGGCGCGAGCGGGCCGAGCGACTCGCCTCGGCCGGCGAGCTGCGCCGCGCCGGTGGCCGGCTGCTGCCGCGCGGCAGCGAGTTCGTCGCCGCGAAGATTCCTCTGCGCTCCGCCTCGGCCGACTCGGTCGCGGTGATCGAGCGCGACTCGGGGGAGATGCTCGGCCTGGTCGAGGCCGAGCGCGCTTTCACGACGATCCATCCCGGCGCGATCTACCTCCACCTGGGGCGCTCCTACGAGGTCGAGCAGCTGGACGTCGAGGGGCGGCGGGCGATCGTCTCCCGCTTCGACGGCGACTGGTATACGCGGCCGAAGAAGGAGACCGAGATCTACATCGAGCGGATCCGGGAACAGCGCAGCACCTCCGGCGTGGAGCTGCACTTCGGCGAAGTCTCGGTGAGCGAGCAGGTGATCGCCTTCCAGCGGGTCTCGATCTCCGCGCAGGAGCCGATCGACATCGTCGCCCTGGAGCTGCCCGAGCAGCACTTCGTCACGCAGGCGCTCTGGTACGTGCTGCCGGACCGGCTCAGCGGCGCGCTGCCGCCCGACGTCCTGCTCGGCGCCCTGCACGCGACCGAGCACGGCCAGATCGCGGTGCTGCCGCTGGTCGCGATGTGCGACCGCTGGGACATCGGCGGCCTCTCGACCAACGTCCACTTCCAGACCGGCCGCTCGACGATCTTCGTCTACGACGGCCACCCGGGCGGGGTCGGGATCACCCTGCGCGGCTATGAGCAGTTCGAGCGCCTGCTCGGCGACGCCGAGCGGCTGATCGCCGAGTGCCCCTGCGAGTCCGGCTGCCCCTCCTGCGTGCAGAGCCCCAAGTGCGGCAACCTGAACGAACCGCTGCACAAGGAGGGCGCGCTGGAGCTGATGCGGTCGATGCAAGACTTCGGGCCGCGATGAACGAGGGGCGGCCGAAGCAGGTCTCGGTGATCGGGTCCGGGGGGTGCAGGGAAGAGACGGAGGCATGGCGGCTCGCCGAGGAGGTCGGGCGGCTGCTGGCCGAGGCCGGGGTGACGATCGTCTGCGGCGGCCGGGGCGGGGTGATGGAAGCGGCCGCCCGCGGCGCGGCAAGAGCGGGCGGCGCCGTGATCGGCATCCTCCCCTGGGTCTCCATCGACGACGCGAACCCCTACTGCACGCAGGTCGTCGCCACCGGGGTCGGGCACGCCCGCAACCTCGCCGTCGTCGCATCCGGCGAGGCCGCGATCGCGATCGGCGGCGAATGGGGCACGCTCTCGGAGATCGCCCACGCGCGCAACCTTGGACGGACCGTGGTTGCGCTGCGCAGCTGGAGCGTTTCGGGACGGGAGGAGATGGAGGGCGGCCCGGGCATCGTCCCCGTCGAGACCCCCGAGGAGGCCGTCAGGGCGGCGCTCGATGCGCTCTGATCACTTCGTGGTCATAAGCTGGTCGGCCGGGGCGAAATCGTCCCGCAGCACTTCGGCCCCCGCGACTAGCGATTCGACTTCCTCCTCGTCGTAGGTGGTCGCGCCCTTGGCGTTCGAGCCGGTCTTCTTGGGCAGCGGCCGGTTGGAGGCGAGCAGGACCAGATTGCTGCCGTAAGGTTCCCCGCCTGCGCCTGGATAGGTGACGAGCCGGACATCGGAGAAGACGTCACGCAGCGTCGCGGCCTCGGCCTTCACGAGGTTCAGGGGCTGGTAGTCGATCAGGTTGATCGCGTAGAGGCCACCCGATTTGAGGACGCGCAGCACTTCTTCGGTCCACTCGACGGTCGCGAGGTGCCAGGGCACCGAGTCGCTGCTGAAAGCATCGCCGACGACGACATCGGCGCTGTTGCTTTCGACGTCGAGGATGTCGATGCGCGCGTCGCCGACCGAGATCTGAAGCGCCGGAGACGCACGAAGCCCGAGCCGTTCCTTGACGAAGTCGACCAGTTCGCCGTCAACCTCGAGCACCTGCGCATGCGAGCCGGGCCGCGTGGCGAGGAGCCAGCGGGGGAGAGTGAAGCCGCCGCCGCCGATGAAGAGGACGTCGAGCGGCGCTTTAGGAGGGCTGGTCGCGTCGATCGCGTCGGCGATCCAGCGCGAATAGGGATATTCGAGGTAGGTCGGGTCGCTGAGATCGACGTAGGAGTGGTAGCCGTCGTCGAGCAGCAAGTTGTAGCTGCTCAGCCGGGCCGGGTCGGCTTCGATTCTCACGCAGTGGTACCTCGTCTCGGTGTCGCACGGAGAGTCGGACGAGGCGGAGAGGCCGCTCAGCACCAGGGCCGCGACCGCGGCGCCCACCACTGCGGCCGGCGAGAGCAGGCGCGAGACTATGCCCAGCACGATGCCGACGAGAGCCAGCGAGATGCCGATCATCAGCACAGTGGCGCCAACCGGCAGCAGTGGCACGAGCACGAAGCCGGTGCCGAAGGTGCCGACCAGTGCCCCGGCGGTCCCCCAGCCGGAAAGCCGTCCGACGACGGTGCCGCTGGCACGCAAGTCGTGCAACTGCAGGTGGGCGACGGCGGGGGAGACGGCGCTGAGCGCCGCCGCAGCCGGCACCAGCGCGAGCAGCGTGATGCCGAGTGCGGCGAGGTTGCCGTCGCCGCGCGCCCCCGGCCCAAGCCAACGCACCACGGGCACCGTCAGCAGCGTCAGCAGCCCACCCACGATCAGCAGCCCCACGATCAGCAGACGCGTGTTGGTGCGATCCGCGAAATACCCACCGAGCGCGGCGCCCACCGCTATGCCACCGAGCGCGGCGCCGATGATCGCCGTCGTCGTCTCCAGGGTCAGGCCGACATATGGGGCCAGCAACCGGACCGCCAGGATCTCCAGCATGAGCACCGCCCCCGCCGCGACGAACACGAGCGCCGAAGCGAGTAAGGGCGGCAGGGCTTTGGGGAGCGGGCCAGCGCTTTTCGCAGCAGGAGGTGCCGCAGGCTTGCCATTCGAGGCTTTTCTGTTGTTGGTGCGCGCGGCAGAGGTCCGCCCCCTCTTTGCCCGGCTCTTCTTCGCCATTTTCCAATACTAAACAAAATCTGTCTAACCGACGGGGCCTCTGGGCCAGAGCTCGCGCAGGGCGAGGACCGCGAAGGCGTGGGACCAGGCGAGGGGCGTGGTGGAGCGGGGGATGCCGGTGCGGGCGTCGACTCGCTCGGGGAGGAGGCCAAGCGGCGTCGCGGCTCGGCGCAGGTCGGTCATGAGGCGCAGCGCAGCGCGGCGGTCTCTTCGCGCGATAGCCCGTGACCACCTCGTCTTCCTGCCCTCCTCCCGCGCTAGTGCGCCGAGCGCCCACGCGGTCCAGGCCGTCGGCGCGGTCCAGGGGTCTTCGCCGCCTGGCCAATCCTCCGAGGGGACTATCCCGAAGCGACTCTCGCGATCGGCCACGATGCGGTGCAGGGTTCGCCGGACCGCGGGGAAGAGGGCGGGTAGCGGGAAGGGCCGCACCGCCCAAGCGGCGGCTGAGTCGAGGCTGGAGTTCGGGTCGCCGGCCTCGCGCACCAATCCTCGCGGGGTCTCGAACAGCCGCCGTATGCGTGCCGCCTGTCGAGGGGTTTGCCGTGCCTTCCTGGGGGACGTTTTCCGCTTGTCGGCAAAGGTCGCGGTCGACGCAATTGCGTTTGCGAGGAAACCGCCGCCGTCCCCCTCTTGGTAGTCGGCCTGGTCTGTCCATCCTGCAGGTGGGTGAGGCGCCGGCAGCCCGGCGGCCCGCGCCGCCGCGGCGATCCAACCTGCGGCGTCACCCTGTGCTGCCCGTCCGGGGACCGGGGCGCCGGTTCCGCGGAACCGCGCCGCGGTGCTGAGGTCGAGATCCAGCAGGAAGCGCGCGACCCGTCGGGACTCCGGCCGGTAGCCGGCCGAGGCGAAGGCGATCGCCACGGTGCCGGCGTCGCGCGGCCAGACGTAGGCCCAGCCATCGCGGGCCCCCGCCACCACCGCGCCGGTGCGCCGATCGGTCAGCGCCCGCAGCATCAGCAGGGACCGCTCGTACATGCGACGCGCCCACTTCGGCGCCGAGGGGCCGAGGGGCCGGGCTCTCGTCAGCCAGCGCCGATCGGCAGCGGCCGCATTCGGCCCGCCGATCCGCCGCACGACCACGAACCGCCTGCTGCCAAAGCGCGCGACGGTGCGCAGCACATTGGTGCCGGGCAGGTATCGCTGCCGGACCGAGCCGGCGCGCCAGAACGGCAGCGACCTCCCATCCCGAAGCCGCATGCGTGCGACGATCGCAGCGGCGGCCGGCACCGTCCCCGCCGCCTGCCGCGCCGCCGGCACCGCGACCAGCGCTCGCCCCGCCGGCCCCGGCGTCCGCAGGTCGACGACGTCCCCATACGCATCGACCGCCACAGTCCGCCCGCCGCTCCCAACCACCGCCGTCCCCAGAAACGGCGGTGGCAGCCCAGGAAGCCCCGGCGGCGTCCGCGGGTCGGCCCTGTCCCCCCCGGAGATCGCGATCGTCACAACCGCAGCCGCCGCGACGACGATCGGCACTGCACGGACCAAGCCCATCGGCCCAATGCAATCAGCCCCCGTCCCGTCTCGGCCGCTAGCCTTCCGCTGCGCGGCAGACCGCGCCCCAGCTACGGCGAGGTAGCTCAGTTGGTAGAGCACACGACTGAAAATCGTGGTGTCGTGGGTTCGATTCCCACCCTCGCCATTCTTTTTCCCTGCAAATCAGCTAGTTTTGAGAAGTCGACCGTGTTGGCAATTGAGTCGTTTGGGCTACCGGTAGCCCATTCGTAGCCCAATCAGGCAGCTAGAAGGCACTGCGAGGGACTCTGCTGGATTAACCGAGGAAGCGTGCGAACTTGAGATTTCGCTCTAGAAAGCGAAATACCGCTAGACCGGGTTCAGCCTCGATCCTCATCGAATTAAGTGGACACGAGCCGGAATCGTGTTCTCTTTTGTTCGATCAAATAAGACACCACTAGGTGTATAATGGCGCCATGAGTAGAACCCAGGTTTACCTTGGTGAAAACGAGCTGGAGCTGCTTGATCGCGCTTCGCATGAGACGGGAGCATCGCGCTCTGAGCTGGTCCGCCGCGCGGTGCGAGCCACCTTCGGTCGGCAAGGAAAGGACGAGAGACTTGGGGCGCTTCGCGCAAGCGCTGGGTCATGGAAGGGGCGTCGCCGCACCGGAGCTGAGTACGTCGACGCGATGCGCGGCGGCGACCTGAACGATCGCTTGGCCCGGCTCGGCGTCAAGTGAAGCTGCTCGATACGAGCGTTGCGATCGACCATCTCCGAGGTTCCCCGGATGCGGTCGAGCTGTTGAGCGGCCTGATCGAGGCCGAGGAGCTTCTCCTCGCAAGCGAGGTAGTCCGCTTCGAGCTCCTGGCCGGTGTCCGTAAAGGCGAGGTCGAGGCGCTGGAGCAGTTCTTCTCCGCCTTGTCGTGGGCCCCCGTCGGCGAGGAGGTAGCGCGCACCGCTGGCGCGCTTGCCCAACGCCATCGCCGTTCCCACAGCGGCATAGACGACGCCGACTACCTGATCGCCGCCACCTCGCTCCTGCTCGAGGCCGACCTGCTCACCACGAACGTGCGCCACTTCCCGATGATTCGCGGGCTCGAGCCGGCTTACTGAGTGTTTGTTCCGCTTTCACGCGAGAGCGGTAGCGCATACGAGCCGCAGTTCGAGAGCTGGGCCTCGAGCGTCTTGCCGAGGCCCATGCGATGATCGAAGCCGCGTCGAAAAGCTGCTCATAAGCGGCGGGTCTACACGCTGAGGGCTAACGACGCTGTACACGGACGGGTGCGTCGAGCTGGACTGGGCTCGGTGCCCGTCATGGTCTCTCACAAAGCAGTCAGGCTGCCTACCCTGTTGCGATGCCCCATATCGATCGCAACGCCCGTGCTGTCTTGATAGCGATTTGGAAAGCTGGCGCCAAGGACCGCCGTGATGTCGAAGGCGCGGAGTTCATGGCCGAGCTCGACCATGAGATTGCCGAGCGCACCCTCTACGACCTGATGTTCAGCCTGCGCGACGAAGGTCTAATCGAGGTTGACATGTCCGGGTTCCCACGCCGTCACCGACATGTCGCTTATCCGCCTCACCTCGCCGAGCCGCGAACTCGTTGCTTCCTGGCCCGAGAGTGGCGAAAGCCCGCTGGAGCCCGACCAAGAGCGTCTGCTGATCGAACTCGTCGAGGCGAGTCGGGCCGTACCCCGCCACGAGCAGCAGTGGCACTTGGGCGGCGAATATCTCGGACCCAACGTGATGGCTGGTCCCTGGGGGAAGCGCCAGGTCCTGGTCAGCGACGTCAAGGCGCTTGTCGGGCTGGGACTACTGGATGCCGTTCATCGCAACTACGTCTATGGCAACGACTATGTGATTACCGCCGCCGGGCACGAGTACTACGCAGCGCTCAAACGGCGGGCTACGGAGCCGCTGGAACGCCAGGAAATCGCGGTCCGCACATTCATCGACTCCGACACTCTGCGGACCCACAGCCCACGCGCCTACGAGCGTTGGAGCGAAGCCGAGGAGTTGCTGTGGTCCGCCGACTCGGTCAAGGAGTTCTCGACCATCGGCCACAAGGTCCGTGAGGCCTCGCACGAGTTCGCCATCGCCCTTGCCACCGAGCACAGGCCTCCCGATCTCGATCCGGACATCACCAAGGTCAAGAACCGCATCCGCGCTGTGCTCGAGCTCTATCGAGCCGAACTCGGCCCTACGCGTTCTGCGTTTTTGTTCGGATTGCTCGACTACTGGAATCGGACCGTAGACCTGATTCAACGCCAAGAGCACAGGGGGCGCGACCTGAGCTGGCAAGACGCCCGACGGGTCGTCTTCCATACAGCCATAGTGATGTACGAGATCACTGCCACGCTGCAGGAGTTGCACGCCGCCACGACCGAGTCGGCATAGGCCACTACACGGGTGGCCTGCGGAACTACGTTCGCTGGTCGGTGAGTGCGCGTAGCGCAGCCTGGCGATCGTCCGAGATCCAGTCCGGCGTGAAGTACTCGAAGGCCGCCAGCATAGTCTCGGCCGCGCCAGCGTACTCGCGGTCATAGAACCGCTGGCTCAGGCTCTTTTCGCCCACGAGGCCGTTCTTTGTGCTCGGGCGCTCAACTGCGTGCCGCTGAAGCGCAGCTAGGCTCTGCACGCGGCGAAAGGCGGGCCACCAATCCTCTTGGGTCGGCGGGTCGACGCCAAACAACGCGGGCAGCTCTTCCGCATAACGCTCGTTGAGGGGCCGCTCCGCGGCGTCGGCGGCGGTTTGTGCTGAGAGGCGGTCGAGATGGAAGTTCGCGTACGCCTCAAACCCAACAGCCGCGGATGCCACGGCCGTGCCAGCGTTTAGTCGGAAGTTGACGGCCGCGCTGATATCGACGCACGGGATCTGGCCGCGGCGATCAAGCTGGCCCAATGCCGCCTCTCGGTACGCATCCGCCGACGCCTCGGTCGCGCGGACCGTTGCCCACTCGGCCGCGCCCGGCATCAGCCTCGGCACCCCAACGGTGATGCCGTCGACCTCGACCAGGCTGATCGGGACAATCTCGTCCCCGACCAAGTCCGTGGGGCCAGCGAGGATCGTGCTACTTGCGGCTCGTGGATCGATGGCTACGCTCATTACAGATCCGAGTCTAGACGCGGGTTCGGCGGCGCCGAGCGGCGAGCGCTTGTGCTCTGCGCGACATGCGGAACGCGTTCTCGTGGTCGGGAGGAGCCGTCAAAGACCATGGGGAAATTCGCGGGCGGCTGACCGGATACGGTCGACAGCGATGAGCAAGCGCGACGCTCAACGAATTGAGGAAGACATAGCTGGAGCGGAACGCATCATGCGCCCGCGCACCCTTGCAAGCGGCTACCTGCACCAATCAGCCGAGGCCATGCATGCAGCGGGCGATCCGAGGCACCTCTATCGCCAGTGGCGGCAAAGGATGCCACCGATGCCGTTCGGCCGCGACTTCATGCAGCGTTGGGCACGGGACGAGCGATTTCGTCAGGCTCGCACCTGCATTCTTTTCGCAGCATTTGCCGCCGAGGCGTTCGTCAATGAGTTTCTTGCCGCTTTCGAACTCCCCGAGAGCCGGCTCAAAGAGATCGACATGCGCCCTACGGTTTGGAAGTACATCGACGGCACGGCCGAGGCTTACGGGGAGCGCCTCTTTTGGGCCGAGGACGAGGTGATGCCTACCCTGAAGAAACTGTTCGACCTCCGTAATTTGCTCGCGCATCCGAAGCCTGGGTTTGGTTCGCCGGGATTCTTCGAGCCCGACGATCCGCAGTTTGAGGCTCGCTTCGCGATGTCCGAGCTTGCCGAGTACCTTGTCATGGTCGGCGGAGCCGCAGACTTGCTTGTGTGGCGGGCTTATGGATACGGTCAGGTGGACCCGCTGGCTACGAAGCTCTGGCGAGCGAGGACTGTAGTGCGAGACTTCGCGCGAAGGCGCGGTCACCTTCCCGAGCCCGATGAGCCTGATGAATCCTCAATCTGGAATCAGATTGGGGATTACCTTGATACGCAACCTCCCCTTGGTGATCACCCTGATGCGAGCTGGACAAGGCTCCGCGAAGCTGAGAAACGACGTAGGTCCGAACCAGAGGATGGGCCGGTGTGAACGTGGAGGCAGACCCGACCCGCCAACTTACGTGTCGGGCTTCGAACCGCGCAGCACGAATGGCTGAAGGCACAGCGCCAACGCCTCATAAGCGTCAACGACCATCAAGCGACCAAGCGGCTGTCGCTTCGCGCGAAGAATGGAAGCAGTCTCGAATGTCGGAGTGCTTCCGCATCGCGAAGACTTTGCGAGGGTTAGGAATCGCTAACAGAGGCATTCAAGAGATCCCAGCGCTCGCGGTATTGCTCAAGCCAGATCCCCTTGTAACCGAGAACCTCGAGCGGTGAGTAGTCGCGGCGCAGCCGGCGGAACTTCGAATCTCTATGGGCCCGGCCCCCTCTTCCGGGGGATTCCAGCCAGAGTCGGTGAGATCTTGTGACGACCTCCGACACCGTTCTGCTTGGAACGATGTAGGTCGTCGGAGGCTCTGCTTCCAAATCTACGAAGGTGTAGAAGAGCCGATCCTCAACAATCTCCTCGTGCTTTTCGCTCATGTGCCAGCCTTGATCGGGGCCATAGGTACGCGTCTTCACTTGGAGTGACGCCACAACGGTCTGATCCGAAGAGAGGACGAGGATGTCGACGTCAGGCGAACCGGGTGGCGCCAGTGACGCAAGCATCCCCCGCTGGTAAAGGCGGAAGAGAACGTAGTGCTCTCCAGCGGGGCCGACAAGCGCTCGTTCGAGGCGGGTGCGTTGCGGTCGAGGCACATTCCGGAGGATATGACCGTTTCGGACGAGGCCTCGTATGGCCAACCTTTCGTCACTTCCGCTTCGCGCGAAATGCAGCAACCACTCCACGCGGATGAGGGAGACCGGACTGATGTCCCTGAGTATGCATCGCCGCGCCCAGTTCTCCTGGGCGGCGGTTGGACTCTTAATCTTAGGGCATGCCACCCGGCCGCAACGAGTCCTGCCACTGCGGGAGTGGCAAGAAGTACAAGCGCTGCTGCCTCGATATCGACCGGGCGGCCGCACATGTAACGAATTCATCGACAACCGGAAGCAGCGAGAGTCTCTTCACCAGGCTTCTTGAGATCCGGGACCTTCCAACCTTCGAGCTTTTTCTCGGAGACCACCCCGAACTTCTCGGAGAGGAGATGCTCCGACACGTTGACGAAATGCAGGCCGACCCGATAATCGGCACCACGATGACGGCGCAGGCCAATCTCCTGCACTCCGCTGGCGAGAACCCCCGCGCCGCTTGGGAGACCTACGAACGTGCCATCGCGGCCTCCGAAGAGATTGGCAAAGAACTCGATCGAGAGCGAATCAAGATCGAGGCCGCCATCGCCGAGCAACGTGCCGACGACGTCATCGCCATCGCCGACGCCGCGATCCCCCGCGCCCACGAGGCAGGGCTCATGCTCATGGTCAGCCTCTTCTACGAGTCCCGGGGCAAAGGGCTCATGCAGCTCACCAGAGGCGATCGCGCTGCCAATCTCGAGGCCGCGATCGCCAGCTTTGAGGAAGCTGGGCGGAGGGCCGCCGAAGAGGGCCACCGCGCCGAGGTGCATATGCACCTCGGTCTTGCCTATCGAGAGCGCGTCCGCGGCGACCGTGCTCAGAATCTCGAACGAGCTCTCTTCTTTCTCCGTGACAGTCTCGGTCTGCTCGATGATTCCACCCCACCTGAGATCTGGGCCATAGTCCGCACTAACCTCGCAAGTACCCTCCTGCTCGGCGATCGTGGCGACCGGGTTGCCGATCTGCGCGAGGCGGCCAATCTCTGCCGTACCGCCCTCGCGTACCGCACACCCCAGCGCGACGCCACCGACTGGGCCTACACCCAGCTCAACCTCGGCGCCATTCTCCAGGATCTGGCTCTTCTGGGGGATGGCGACCTTTCCGATGCTGAAGCTGTCTACCGTGGGGTGATCGCCGAGGCGAGGAGGGTTCCGGGGTGGATGCTGGGCACGGCTCACTGCGATCTGGGACGGCTACTCAGGATCTCCACCAACCACGACGACGAGGAACGGATGGCGATGGTCGAATCGCCCGAGCTCCTTGAGCGCACCGAACGCGAAGATCGGGTGATGCTCGAATCGGCTCGCCAGCATTTCGAGACCGGCCTCCCCCTCACTGAGGACGACTGGTTCCCGATCCGCCGCGGTCGCGCCCTCTCCGAGTACGTGGCCGTCCTCGCTCGCCTCGAGTTCGTCAACGAGTCAATCGCCGTCGGCGAAGAGGCCCTCGCAATACTCCGCCCCACCTCTGCGCCGGGGGAGTGCATGAGGACCGCCAGAGCCCTGGCCAGCCAGCTCGCCGATCGCGGCGAGTGGAGCCGATCCGTCGATGCCTGGCGCGACGCGGTCGAGGCTGCCGAGCTCAGTTTCCACGGCTGGCTTGATACCGACGCCCGCCAGCGTCAGATGGACGAAGCGGGCGAGCTAGCCCGTTGGGCGTCTTTCGCTCTCGCCCAGGTTGGCGAGGACATTGAGGCCGCAATCGTCCTTGAGGCTGGCCGAACCCGAGAGATTCGCCGTCGCGTTGGCCCCACCGAAGCTGAGGCGGCCCGCCTCGATCAATTGCCCGACGAGCTCCGTAACGCCTTCCTCTCGGCGACGGCCGTTCTCTCTACCTCGGCTCTCGGCGACACCGGAGCCGAGGCCGGCCGCCAGTTCCAGGAGATCCTCGCCCAGATCAGAGAATTTCCCGAAATGGACGATTTCGCCACGATGCCCGACGTAGAGCACCTCGTTTCCGCGGTCGAGCCTGACTGGCCCGTGCTCTACATAAACCCCGCACCGTGGGGCACCCTCCTGCTCAAGCTCGCCGCCGCAGGAGAGCGGGTCGAGGTCGAAACTATGCTCCTCGAGTACCCGACCAGCCTTGAAGTCCTTGGCCGCCTCGCCGCCGGTGACGCAATCGACGACGCCGAGCCGAACGGGGATGCCGCTTCCTACCTCTTGGGTGCCGGCGCGGTCGGCACCGCCGATCTCAAACAAGGCCTCGAGCAGGCACTCCCCTGGCTCGGCGAAACCGTCGCCAAACCCGTCGCCGGATGGCTCCAGCAGGGCGGGACTGCCGGAGTCACTCTGATTCCTTGCGGCCCGATTGGTGCCGCTCCGCTCCACGCAGCGCCCTGGGATACCGGCAAGGAGAAGCAATGCCTGCTCGATTCCTTCACCATTCGCTACGCTCCCTCCGCCTTGCTTGCGGCCCTCGCTCGCGAGCGAGCTGTTGAGCGCGAAGGTCTCGAGCCCAACTTGCTCGCCTTCGTCGACCCCGGGCAGAATCTTCCCGCTGCCGGGCCCGAGGTCGCCGTGATCGCCCGCAACTTCGACGGTAACGCCACGATCGCCTCCGGCCCAGATGCAACTTCAGATTTCCTCCGCGCCAATCTCGCCGGGGTCACCCACCTGCACTTCTCCTGCCATGCGGCCGGCGGGCATTTCGACCCAAGCGAGGCCGGCATTCTCCTCGCCGACGGTTTCCTTCCGGCACAGGAACTCACCGCTCTGACCGATGTCGACACTCGCGTCGCCGTCATCTCGGCCTGCCAGAGCGCCCTTCCCCAAATCATCGAATCGCCCAACGAGGTCTTCGCCACTAGCACCGTCCTCCTCGCAGCTGGCAGCGCCTGTGCGATCGCCGCCCTCTGGGCGGTCTGGGATCTCCCCACCGCCATGCTGATGACCCGCCTCTACGAGGGCATGTTTGCTGGTTGTGCTCCGCCCGAGGCTCTCCGCCGCGCCCAGCTTTGGCTCCGCGATCTCAGCTACGACGACAAAGACGCTTTCCTCGATGCCCACCCCGAGCTGGCGGCCGAGTATCGTCGTCGCGGCCCTGACGCCCCGCATACTGGACGATGCCGACGGCCCGCCGCGGCGGGTATTGGTCCCTTCTCCCACCCCGAGTACTGGGCTCCCTTTATCGCGGTCGGCGCATAGAGATATAAAACCCCTTTCGCGGCTGATGGGGGGTCCTGACGACGGATTGATGGATAAGGATTGGTGTTCCCACGATCTACGCGCTACCCCTTCGCGCGACACGCGGCACTCGTTTTCGGCGCATCGGACCAGCACGTCGCTGCACGGGCCTTGGCGCTTGATTGGGCTACGAGACGACTCTCCATAGCCCAAACCTGCCGGAATCCGCCCGGAACCAGCCGTATCCAGGCTCTCAGAACCCTCTACAATGCACCTTGAGGTAGCCCCGAATTCCGCATGGTGATGCGATTTCAGCGACATATCCGGGCTGGCTCTTGCTGGCCCGGACACTCGCCTGAAAATCGTGGTGTCGTGGGTTCGATTCCCACCCTCGCCATTTCGCTCTGCACCACGAACGGGCCTTGGGCCCTGGCGCCCGGCGCGATCAGGACGTCGACGCCCGTTCGATCGCGGTGTCCAGGGCGGCAGCGATCTGGTCGGGGCGTTCGATCTGCGGGTAGTGGGCGGCGTCGGGGAGCTCGATCGTCTCCACGCCGGGGCGCAGGGTGCGGAGGCCGTCGAGGACCTCGGTGCGGGCTACCGGGTCTTGCAGGCCCCAGGCGAGCGTGAGCGGGGTGGGCCAGTCGCGGATGGCGCCGTGCCAGCGGTCGGTGAAGCGTTCGCGCTCGGCCATGTAGTGGATCGTGCGGTGGGCGATTCGCTGGCCGTCTTCGTGGGAGATCAGCGACCACTGGTCGGCTGCCTCCGCGGCGCTGAGCGGGTGGTCGGGCGAGAAGACGCGCGAGAACTGGGCGCGGAACGTCCTCTCGCTCGTCAGCCGCGCGAAGAGCGGGCCGAGCGGTCCTCGCAGCAGGCGCTGGCCGAGCGTCGGCTTGGCCAGGTGCAGCAGCATGCTGCCGTTGAAGAGCAGCGCTCCGCTCAGGTTCATCTCGAGCTCCCCGCGCAGGTCGCGGGCCATCAGCTCGGTGGCTACCGAGGTGCCCATGTCGTGGCCGACCACGAAAACCGGCGGCGAGCCGGCGCGGCGCACCAGCTCTTCGGCGGCGTCGGCCTGCCAGGCCAACGTGTAGACGTGGTCGCGCGGCTTCTCCGATAGGCCGAAGCCGAGGAAGTCGAACGCCAGGGTGGCTTGTCCCTGGCGCAGCTCGAACAGCTCGCGCCAGTCGTAGGAGCTGGAGGGGAAGCCGTGCAGGAAGAGCAGCAATGGGGCTTCGCTGCCCGCGCGGCGGTGGACGAACAGCTGCCTGCCGAGGACGTCCTCGATCGTCCCAGCCTCGCGCCAGCGCTGCACCCTCTCCGTCAGCATGCCGGTAGAGACTGAGCGACGAATCCCTCGGGCTCCTCGACCACGGTGTTGACCAGCTCGCCGATTCCCTCGATCTCCACCCGCACCGTGTCGCCGACGTGGAGCAGGTTGTCGCGGATCGGCTGGCGGCCGATGCCGACGCCGGCCGGGGTGCCGGTGGCGATCACGTCGCCGGGCTCCAGGGTGAAGGCTTCGGAGAGGTGGGAGACCTGCTGGAAGCAGTCGAAGACCATCTCGCCGGTGCTGGCGTCCTGGCGCAGGTCGTCGTCGACGAAGCAGCGGATGCGCAGGTCCTGGGGGTCGCCCAGCTCGTCGGCGGTGACCAGCCAGGGCCCGAGGGGCCCGTGGGTGTCGAAGGACTTGCCGATCGTCATCGTCTGCGCGCGGCCCTGCCAGTCGCGCACGCTGACGTCGTTGGCGGCGGTGTAGCCGGCGATGACCTCGGGCGCCTGCTCGACCGGCACGTGGCGGCAGCGCTTGCCGATCACGACCGCCAGCTCCGCCTCGTAGTCGAGGAAGGTCGATACCCGTGGCATGTGAATGTCTGCTCCCGGCCCCACCACGCAGGTCACCTGCTTGTTGAAGAAGACCGGCACCTCGGGCGCCTCCATGCCCATCTCGGCGATGTGGTCGGCGTAGTTGAGCGCGATCCCCAGGTACTTGTGAGGGGTGGCCGGAGCGAGCAGTTGCGCGTCGGAGAGCCCCAGGCGAGGCGCCCTCTCGGCGAGCCTCTCCAGAGCCTCCTGCCCCACCTCGTCCAGGGCGGCGGCCGGTTCGGCCGGCACGTCCACGGGGGAGAGGTCCACGATCTCCTCACCCTCGACGATGCCGAGCGCGACGGCGCCCCCGGCTGGTGCGAATCGACAGAGCTTCATCGCCGCCGGACTCTGCCAGATCGCTGCAGCTCCCGGTAAGCGGATCGATGCCGAGCGCGAGAAGCGATTGATCGGACCTGAAGCAAACCATCATGTTTTTGCTCTGGAGACCCCGAACAGTTAGCGTCTCTCGACGTGGGAAACGGGGAAGCGGCAGTCGCCGAGTCGGCCGAACGTGGGGATCCCGGGCAGCTGGTCGACGCGGCGGTGTGGGTTGCCGGTCGGGAACCGCAAGCGTTGAACTTAAAAGCTCCACCGCCCTCCGAGGGGATCCGCTGGTTCGACGTCGGGCCGTCAGCCGATCCGGAGGCTCTGTTCGAGCAGCTGAGGTCGTTCTGTGACGGATTGCGGCTGGACATGCTTGCTGAGCTGCTCACTCCTGATGACATTCCCAAGAACCGCAGATGGCATGACGGAATGGTGCGACTGGCGTCGAGCTTCGGCGTGTATCCGCCCGAAGGCAGAGAGGTCGGCTGGGGGCGCGGAATTGCCCGTCCAGCAGACGCCATCTATCAGGCGGTCGAGTTGCTGGCCGGCGGCAATTGGCTGATCACGAGATGGCACGAGTCATGTCTCTACAGCGGCTCCGAGCTCCGGGAGAACCGCAGGGAGGCGGTGGCGAAGGACGACCTCAAAAAGGACGTCATGAAGCGCTGGAAGGTCGGTGATGGTGGAAACGCCGGGGACCTCGGGGTGCTGGCAATGCACGAGCTCGCTCTCACCTATGCGCCTGCCCACCGACACTTCCGGACGGCGCTCGAGGCGTGGGAGTTGAAGCTGTACGGGATCGGGAGCGAAGCGCATGACGCCATGTTCGACCATGAGCATCAGCTGCGGGAACTCTGGGGAGCACGAGCCAGGTTGCGCGACTGGCTCAATCCCTTGAACGTCTCCGGGCTGACCAGGGACTGCGAGAAGGCGTGGTTGCCCGTCGACAACCACGAGGAGGTCAAGGAAGTCGACGATCGAGTCGACGACGCGCTGCGAGAGTTGTCCGATCTCGGCGACGTGCTGCGACATTCGTTCCAACTGGTGCACATCAAGATGTCGGAAGCGCAGCGCGCACGGCATGAGGAAGCGCAGCGACGTTTGGAGTTCCTGGCCACCGTCCTTCTTGTCCCGACGCTGGTCGTGGGGTTTTACGGAGCCAACACCTGGGTTCCAGGGGACCACCGCCATTGGGGTTTCTGGGTGATGGTCGGGGCGATCTTCACCCTTACCTTCGTCGTCGTGACCATTGGAAGTAGGTTTCATCGTCGCCGTCGCTCGGAGCAATCGGTTCGGCGTGAAGAGCGTCTGCTGCGATGACCGGCAACCCGAGCGGGCCCGCCTCGACGAGCGTGGCTGGGGCTGCCCCCTACGACCCGGACAGCTCGGTAACCAGCCCGACTATCCGGCGCTCGATCTCCTCGCGGGTCTCGCGCACCTCCTCGATCGGGCGGCCTTTGGGGTCGGGGAGATCCCAGTCGAGGTAGCGCCTGCCGGGTATGTAGGGGCACTCGTCGCCGCAGCCCATCGTCACCACGACGTCGGCCCACTCGGCGTCCTCGCGGCTGAGCTTGCGGGGGACGCGCGTGGCGAGGTCGATGCCGAGCTCGGCCATCGCCTCGACCACCTCGGGGTGGACGCGGTCGGCCGGCGTCGTCCCCGCCGAGCGAGCCTCGTGATCTCCCCCCGCGGCGCGGGCGAAGAGCGCCTCGCTCATCTGCGAGCGGCCGGCGTTGTGGAGGCAGACGAAGAGGACGCGCGCCATCAGGAATCCGCCGCCGACGGGCCGATTTCCCCCGATATACGTGGGTCTTCGGCCCATCGGCGGGGGGTTGGGGTGCCGCGGACGAGCTGGTAGGCGAGGGCGCCGACGGCGGCGCCCGCGATCGGGGCGACGATGTAGATCCAGAGGTCGTGCAGCTCGCCGGAGACGAGGCCGGGGCCGATCGAGCGGGCGGGGTTCATCGAGGCGCCGGTGATCGGGCCGCCGAAGAGCGCGTCGAGGCCGACCGTGCCGCCGATCGCGATCGCCGCCCCGGCGCCGGCCGCGCGCGTATCGGTCGCCACAGCCATGATCACGAACATCAGAAAGGCGGTCAGCACGGCCTCATAGACGACGGCGCTGCCGGCGCCGACGCTGGGCAGAGTGGCCCCGAGCGAAGCCGGCTCGCTCGGCCAGACCGCCAGCAGCAGCGCCGCCGCCGCGATCGCCCCGAGCAGCTGGGCCGCCAGGTAGGCGAGCGCCTCGCGGCCGGGAAAGTGGCGGGTAAGGGCGAAGGCGAGCGTCACCGCCGGGTTGAGATGAGCGCCGGAGAGGTGGCCAGTCGCGTAGACCATCGCCATGATCACCAAGCCGAAGACGAGCGAGACCCCGACCGCGCCGAGCACCCCCTCGTGGACGGCGTCGGTGACGATCGCCCCACAGCCGGCAAAGACCAGGGCGAAGGCGCCGATCGCCTCGGCGGCGGAGCGGCGCAGCAGGTCGGGGCGCTCGTCCACGACCGTCAGCAGCAGGCGGCCACCGGCTCGCCGGCTTCGACCGGGACGGCAACCCGTCCGGACCCCGAGAACACGTCCCGCACGGCGTCGAGCGCCCCGGGTATGAGGCTGAAGTAGCTGTAGGTGCCGCGCGCCTCGCGCTCGAGGATCCCGGCCTCGACCAGTTGCTTGAGGTGATGGCTGACAGTTCCCTGCGTGAGCCCGAGCAGCGGCTGCACCTCGCAGACGCAAACCGGCTCGCCGTCCGCGCGCAGCAGCAGGTTGACGATCCGCAGCCGGTGTCGGTCGGCAAGGGCCTTGATAACCGTCTCGAGCTCGGCAGCGCGCTCCTCGGAGAGCGAAGAGCCGGCGAGTGGCGTGCAGCAATCGATCACGGGAAGCTCGGTCGGGGACATCGGAAAGGACGCTACACGATTCATCGATGAGCTTCAATGAAGTTGCAGGCGTCGCTTGCGCGGGCAGGCTGGCGCCCTACAATCGGCCCCGAGCGATGGGGCTCGCTCCCTCATAAGCGCGGTTCGATCCGCTGACGGTCCCTACCACGTCCATCGACGCTGATAGGAGACCACCGCAATGCGAGTGACCGGATTCGACCTTCGCCGCCTGGCCGCGATCTACGTTGGCGGGGTGCTCGGGGCATTGGCCCGGGTCGGTCTGTCCGAGGCGGCGCCGCATGGGCCGGGCGGCTGGCCCTGGGCGACGTTCGCCGTCAACATGGCCGGTGCGCTGCTGCTCGGCTACTTCGTCGCGCGGCTGCGCGACCACCCCGAGGACAGCATCGCCCACCCGTTTCTGACCACTGGGATCTGCGGCACGCTGACCACCTTCTCCACCGTGCAGCTGGAGTTGTTCGAGATGGTCGACGGCGGGCATCTCGGCCTCGCCGCCGCCTATGTCGGCGCAACCCTCGCCGTCGGCTTTGCCTTCGTCCGGCTCGGGATTGCCCTCGAGAGAAGGCCGGAGGTCGCGGGTTGAGCGCGCCCGCCTGGATCGCCGTCGGCCTGCTCGGCGGCATCGCCGCCGCCGCCCGCTTCCTGATCGACACGGCCGTCACCGCGCGCACCGACCACCCCTTCCCGCACGGCATCCTCGCGGTCAACATCGCGGGTGCGCTGGCCCTTGGCCTGGTCGCCGGCGCGGCGCTGGAAGGCCAAGCTCTTGTGATCGTCGCGGGCGGCGGCATCGGCTCCTTCACCACCTTCTCCACCTGGATCCTCGACTCGCACCGCCTCGCCGACGCCGGCCACACCCATCTCGTCTGGCTCAACCTCGGCCTTTCTCTTCTAGCCGGCTTCGCCGCTGTCGCCCTCGGCCACTGGCTCGGCGGGGCGATTTGAACGCGCGAACCCGCCGCAACGAGCCGTCCGCGGCCGTCTCTACCTTGATCGCAGGATGACTCAGCAGGCGCTGATGGACAGCCTCGAACCGCCGCACGAGCCCACGCTCGATCCGGCCCCGGCCCCTGCCAGGGTGCCGCTGCGGGAGTTGCAGGACGGCAAGCAGGTCAATGGCGTCTATGCCGTGCGAGGGCGCGAGCTGCGGCGCAAGCGCAACGGTGAGCCCTGGTTGCGACTGGTGCTCGGCGACGCCAGCGGCAGCGCCGAGGCGGTTGCCTGGGAGGACGCCGAGGCGCGCTACGCGCTCGCCGCGCCCGGGGCCGCCCTGCATGTCGGCGGAGTCTTCGAGATGAGCGAGCGCTGGGGGGCGAAGATCAAGCTCGCCGAGCTGCGTGAGGCCGCCGCGGACGAGTACGAGTCATCCGACCTCGCGGCCGAGTCCAACGTCTCCGTCGAGAGCCTCGAGGACAAGCTGGGCCAGCTGCTGGAGACCGTCCAGGAGCCGCAGCTACGCGAGCTGCTCGACCGCTTCTTCGGCATGGGCTCGGAGATCTGGATGCGCTTCCGCGACGCGCCGGCGGCGAAGGTCTACCACCAGGCCTACCGCCACGGCCTGCTCGAGCACACCGTCTCCGTCTCCCAGGCGGTCAGCGCCGCCGCCAACTTCTTCCCCGGCATCGACCGCGAGGTCGCGGTGGCTGGCGCCCTCTTGCACGACATCGGCAAGACCGTCGCCTACAACGACGACCCACTGGCAATCGACCTGACGGACGCCGGCCGCCTGCAGGGAGAGATCCCGCTCGGCTATTACACGGTGCGCCGGGAGATCGAGGAGATCCACGGCTTCGATCCCGCCCTCGCCCAGGCGGTCCTCCACATCATCCTCAGCCACCACGGCTCGCTCGAGCACGGCTCGCCGGTCGTCCCCGCCACCCGCGAGGCCGTCCTCGTCCACATGATCGACAACCTCGGCGGTCGCCTCGGCAGCTTCGACCGCCTCGAGCGAGAGCTGCCCGCGGGCGAGTCCTGGTCGAGCTTTGATCGCGCTTTATCGGGCTCCGCCTACTTCGGCCAGCGCGCCGCGGCCTAGCTGCAGCTCTTAGAACCTTCGGGTACAGCGTTCAATCTTGGCGACGTTCTGATCCGCCCGCTTGACGCACTTGATCAGCTTCTGCGGATTGCCGCCGTGAGCCTTGGTCAGCTTGAACGAGTGCTTCACCTGGCGCTCGATCTGGGGACCGAGGTCTTGCAACGACTTGCTGATCTGGTTCAGCCCGCTGGCCTTGATCGCCTCGTTGGTCGTGTCGAGGACCGGCTTGACGATGAACAGGTAAGCGAGGAAGAGGATCCCGCCGGCGACCGCCAGCCGGATGATCCCTGACGTCACATTGCCGAAGAGGTTGCGAAGGATGTCCATGGCAAGGGGAACAGTATCCGGCTGGAAAGCGCCAAAATGCGGGTTTCCAGCGGTCCGGGCGGGGGGTTCGCCAGGTCGCCCTCACTATCCTGGGCATCGTGGCCAAGGACACCGAGAAGCTGATCCGCCAGCTCTCGCTGATCTCCTTCCTGATGGCCCAGGGGAGGCCGGTCTCGGCCCTGGAGATCAAGCGCGAGGTGGAGGGCTACAGCGACATGAACGACGACGCCTTCGCGCGGCGCTTCTACGCCGACCGTGCCGAGCTGGAGAGCCTCGGCATCCAGCTCGGGGTGGAGAAACCGGGCGAGGGCTTCTTCGAGGCGGAGCTCTACTCGCTGCCGCCGGAGAACTTCTACCTCGACCCGATCAAATTCTCCGACGACGAGCTTGCCTCGCTCAGCACGGCGCTCTCACTGCTCACCGATGGCGGTTTCGCCTATGCCGAGCCGCTGCGCCTCGCTCTGCAGCAGGTCGCCTGGGGCCACCCGAACCCAATCAGCGAGGGCGAGCGGGCGCCGGTCGAGATGGCGATGACCGCGTCGGCCGGAGGCCGCGACCTCTCGCAGCGGCTGTCGAAGATCGAGACCGCGATATCGCGCCGCAAGACGATCGAGTTCACCTACTACACGATGGAGCGCGACGAGACCGAGAAGCGCAAGGTCAATCCCTTCCACCTCGTCTTCCGCTCCGGCCAGTTCTACTTGATTGGCCACTCGCACGAGCGTGACGCGGTCCGCGTCTTCCGTCTCTCCCGCATCCAGGGCAAGGTCGGCTACGCGTCCAAGGCCGAGCACGACTTCTCGCCGCCCGAGGACTTCGACCGCCGCGACTATGGCCAGCGCGCCGACTGGCAGCTGGGGGAGATACGCGGCACCGCGAAGATCTTCGTCCGCGATCGCATCGCCTGGCTGATCGAGCGCGACTTCAGCCTCTACGGCGAGCTGCGGCCGGCGCGCAAGGCCGACGACGCGCCCGGCAAGGGCTCGGTCTTCGAGACCGACTACGCGTCGCCGCGTGAGCTGATCGCCTGGGTCCTGCGTTGGCGCCAGAACGCCGAGGTGCTGGCGCCCGAGGAGTTGCGCGGGGAAGCCCGCGAGCGCCTCGACCTCCTCCACGATCGCCACCGCAGCGGCTTCGAACCGGCGGAGACGGTCGAGCGGCCCCTGCGCGAGGCGCCGCCGCGCCCGCGCGGCAACGGCCGCGGGGAGGCGGCGATCCGCCCGGAGCGCTTCGCTCGCCTCGTCACCCTCGCGGGCATGCTGATCGACTCCGCCAAGAAGGACGAGCGGCTGCGCGTCTCCGAGTTGCGACAGCGGCTCGAGCTGACCGCAGAGGAGCTGCAGGAGGACATCGACCTGCTCAACGTCGTCAACTTCGGCGGCGGCACCTATGTCCTCTACGCGGAAGTCCAGGGCGACGAGATCGAGGTCGACTCCGAGCCCTACGGCGACAACTTCGCCCGCCCGGCGCGGCTGCTGCCGCTGGAGGCCAAGGCGCTGGTCGCCGCGATCGACCTCTTCGGCGACCACCTGCCACAGGGCGGCCTGCAGAGCGCCCGCGGGAAGATCGTCAAGGCGCTCGGCCACGACCCCTCCGAGGAGGGGCTGGAGATCGCCTCCGACGGCGGCGGAGACACCGAGGTGGCGCGTGTCGTCAACGAGGCGATAGCCGGTCGCCGGGTGCTGGAGATCCAGTACTACAAGGAGAACGAGGACCAGTTCACCAAGCGCCGGGTCGAGCCCTACCGGCTCGAGAACGGGCGCGAGGGTTGGTACGTCGAGTGCTTCGACCTGACCAAAGAAGGTGTCCGTCACTTCAAGCTCGACCGGGTCAAGGAGGCGGCGGCGAGCGACGAGGCCTACGAGCCGCGGCAGGAGGTGGAGGAGCTGGCCGGCGTCGAGGGCTGGATGACCGACGGCGAGGTGCCGACCGCCCAGGTCGCCCGCGTATGGGTCTCGCCGGAGCGGGCGCGCTGGCTGCGCGAGGAGCGCACCGTGGTGGAGGAGCTGGCCGACGGCGCCGTCGTCGTCGAGCTGCCCTACGCGGGGACCTCGTGGCTGGTGCGGGAGGTCCTGCGCGGCGCCGGCGACCTGGTCGTGCTGGAGCCCGAGGAGGCGCGCGAGGCGATCGCCGCGGAAGTGGCGGCTAGCGCTGCGTGAGAGCCCATCCGGTGGGGGGTTCCGCTTAACTTTTTCCGAAGACAGCTACCGGCTGTCCGCCAGCCTCACCGCGGAAAAGTACAAGACGCTCCACCCCCACCGAATGGGCTCTGAGAAACCCGATGACGTGACTTCCGCGCCTGGGCGCGCGGAGGTTGTGAGGATCGTTGCGCCTAACCCGGGGCCGATGACCTTGGCGGGGACGAATACCTATCTCTATGGGTCCGATCCCTGCGTGGTGATCGATCCCGGGCCTGACGATGCCGGCCACCTCGACGCGGTCCGTGCCGCCGCGGAGGAGCGTGGTGGGATCGGCATCGTGCTGCTGACCCACGGTCACGGCGATCACGCTGCCGGGGCGGAGCGCCTGGCGGCCACCGTCGCTGAGCATGGTTCCGCCGCCCCGCCCGTGATCCTCCCGGCCGGCGCCGAGGAGCACGCGGGCCTGCGGGCCCTCGCCACTTCCGGCCACGCCGCCGACCACGTCTGCTTCCTGACCGGCGACGGCGTCTGCTTCAGTGGCGACCTGGTCCTCGGCGAAGGCTCGACCTTCGTCCCCCCCGACGGCGGCTCGCTCGCCGCCTACATGGAGTCGCTGCGGCTGCTCCAGGCCGAGTCGCTGGAGCTGATCTGCCCCGGCCACGGCCCCTGGGTCACCGATCCGGCGGCGAAGCTGGCCGAGTACGTCGAGCATCGCGAGATGCGCGAGCGCCGCCTGCTAGCCGCCCTGGAGCGCGGCGAGCGCTCCAGGGCGGCGCTGCTGGCCGAGGTCTGGGACGACGTCGCCGAGCAGCTCCGCCCGGCGGCGGCGATGGTGATGGACGCCCACCTGCAGAAGCTCGACGCCGAGGCGCGGCTGCCCGGCGACGTCGGCGAGTAGCGCCTCGGTCCGCCCGGCAGCCGGGCCGAAACCTGCTTACTGCCCGCCCAGGTAACGGGCGAGGGCGAACGCATCGCCGGTCGCCGGTCCGGAGAGCTTTCCGCCGACCGAGATCCGGCCCGCCGCATCAACCAGGACGTCGGTGGCGAGGACGTTTGACCGGCGCCCGAAGGTGGTCGTCACCCGACCACCCCGCCCGAACCGATCATCCGGCTCGCCCGCCGCGGTCGTCCTGATCAGCAGGAACCTCAGCTGGCTTCTCTTCTTGTGCCGCAGCTGGTGTATGACCGTGCCCGCCAGCAGGACGCGGCCTTTCGCGTCGGTTGCGATCGCCGCTATTGCGCTGTGCCGGGGGAGCTGCACGTCGGCACGCCCACCATGCCCGAAGCTGGTGTCGAACGAGCCGTTGCGGCGCAGTCGGATGGCTTCGCCGGCCGACTCGACCCATTCGCCATGGGACAATTCGATCGTCCGGGCCAGCAGGACGAGCTTCCCCGACGGGGCGACGACCAGATCGGAGATGCGGGTGAACGCGCGCGACCAGAACCCGCCGGCGGAAAAGCCCTGGTTGATGCCGCCGTCGCTCGCGAGGCTGGTCAGCACCGAAGGGGCGTCCGGCCCCCCGCCTCGCGGGCAGGGATCGACGTTGGATCCGACCGAGATGACGCCGCTGGAGGTAGGCAACGGCAATCCGAGCCACGAAAGCCCACCGATCGATTCGATCCCATTGTCGGCGAAGGTCGGATCCGGCGCTCCGTTGGCGGCCAGCCGCGCGACGATCGCCTGCGATCTCTGGAAGCGACTCTGCGAAGGCGCGCAGAGGCCGACCTCGGCGACGGCGCTGCCGGTGACGATCGGCCTGTCCGCCTGGTCGACTGCGAGCCCGACCACCGCGACCGCCGCACCCGGGTAGGGCTTGCCTTCGAAGGTCGGCGGCTGAGCGCCGAGGGTGGTGTTGAGCACGCCTTCGGTGCCGAAGCTGGGGTCGAGCTGGCCGTTCGGGTTGTAGCGCCTGATCGTCGCCACGCTGGGCACCGGCCCGGGGACAGGCGGGCCGCTCATCCCCACTTCGTCGTTCGGTTTCGTCGTGCCGGCGATCAGCACCCGGCCCTGGGAGTCGACGGCGACGTCGGCCAGCCGGAAACGCAGACCTTCGATGCGGCCGACCGGCACGGCGCCGTTGCCACCGAAGCGCGGGTTCGGGCGGCCGGTCGCCAGGTACTCGACGATCGCCCTGTGGCTGGCGACAACCAGCTTGCCGCCCCCGGCGGGGGCCATCGCCATACGCCCCGCGGCGAATTCGAAGGGAAATCGGTAGGTGGGGTTTCCGCCCCCGCCCCCGCCAACGGGCAGGACCGTGACTACCTTGCCGTCTCCGTTGAAGCTCCGGTCGAGGCGTCCCGCTTTGGGGGCAGCCGGCTCTTTGGTCGCGGCGGTTGCCTGGCCCGCCAACGCGAGGGCGCAGCCCGTCAGGAGCAACGCCACCCCTCGCCTCGCCCTACCTCTTGCGCTTCCCATTAAATGCCTCCCCGCGTTCGGTTGAGATTGGTGCATTCAACACGCCCGGTACGCGGGAAGTCGCGCCGCCGGCCTTGACTTGGCCAGCTAGCCAGTAATCTGGGCTGCGATGAGCAGCGGCAGGGCGATCCGAGCGGGGCTGGTGACTGGAGCGGTGGGCACCGGTTTGGCCGCAGCCGGTGTTGCCACTCTTTGGCACTGGCTGGCACGACGGCCGCTGCCGAAGCAGAAGGGCACGATCGAGCTGGCGGGCCTGGAGGGGCCGGTGAGCGTGCGCCGCGATCGCTGGGGCGTCCCCCACGTCGAGGCCGCGAGCGCAGCCGACCTCTGGTTCGCCGAGGGCTTCTGCCACGGCCAGGACCGGCTCTGGCAGATGGACTTCTACCGGCGCGCCATCTCCGGGCGGGTCTCGGAGTTCGCCGGCGCGGAGGGGCTGGCAGTCGACCGGTTGATGCGCACGCTGGGGATGCGGCGCACCGCCGAACGCGAGGCGGCGACCATCGACCCGCGCTTGCGCGGGCTGCTGGAGCGCTTCTGCGAGGGCGTCAACGCGGCCGCCGCGAGCGCCAGGGCGTTGCCTTTCGAGATGCAGCTGCTGCGATTCGACTTCGAGCCCTGGAGCCCGGTCGACATCCTCGGCCTCGGCAAGCTGCTTGCCTTCGGCCTCTCGACCAACTGGGAGAAGGAGCTGCTGCGGGCCGACATGACCCGCGAGCTCGGCCCGGAGCTGGCCGCCAGGCTCGACCCCGGCTACCCGGCGGACAATCCCGTCGTCACCCAGGAACCCTGGTCGGGCGACGGCCTCGGCCTGGCCGAGCAGATCGACGCGGTGCGCCGCTCGATCGGCATGGCGGCTGAGGCGAGCGGCTCCAACAACTGGGCGGTTTCCGGAGCGCACAGCGCCACCGGCTCGCCGCTGATCGCCGGCGATCCCCACCTGCCGCCGAGCATGCCGGGCATCTGGTACCAGGTCGGGCTCACCCTCGGCGATCGTTTCGTCCGCGGCGCCTCGCTGCCGGGAATGCCCGGCGTCTACATGGGCCAGAACAACGACGTCTGCTGGACCTTCACCAACGTGATGGCCGACGTCCAGGACCTCTTCGTCGAGCGGGTCGACGGCGACCGCTATCTGTTCGAGGGCGAGTGGCGGCCGCTCGAGGTCGTCCGCGAGGAGATCGCCGTAAAGGGCCGCGACGCGCCTGAGGTGCTCGATGTCCGCCTCACCCACCACGGTCCGATCGTCAACGAGGCCCTCGGAGCCGACGGTGCCGAGCCACTCGCCCTGCGTTGGATCACCCTCGACCAGCCGACCGCGTTCCCGGGGATGTTCGAGCTGCACGAGATCGGCTCGGGCCCGGAGCTGGTCGCCAAGCTCGAGGGCCACAGCTCGCCCGCCTCCAACCTGATCTGGGCCGACCGCCACGGCTCGATCGGCTACAAGCTGATCGGTCGGCTGCCGCTGCGCAAGGGCGGCTGCCCCGACCTGCCCAAGCCGGGCTGGGACGGCGAGTACGAGTGGGAGGGAGCGATCCCATATGCCGAGCTGCCCGAGGCGACGGACCCGGAGAGCGGCTTCCTGGTCACCGCCAACAACCGCATCGTCGGCGACGACTATCCCCATCACATCACCAGCGACTGGCTGGACGGCTTCCGGGCACGGCGAATCGAGGAGCTGCTGCGCTGCAGCGACGAGCACGACATCGAGGGCTTCGAGGCGATGCAGTCCGACAACCTCTCGATCCCGGGAATAGAGGCTGCGAGGCGGCTTGGGAGGCTGGTCCCGAGGGGGCAGCGCGAGCTGAGCGCGGTCGAGCGGCTGCGCAGCTGGGACGGGCGGCTCGACCCGGACTCGATCGCCGGCACGATCTACCAGGCCTTCCTGCTGCGGCTGGCGCGCGAGGTGGCGCGCGCCGCGATCGGCGACCGCGACCTCTGCGAGCGCTGGCTGGACCGGGCCGACAACGGCTTCACCCCGCACGTCACCTCGCCCTGGCGCTGGCACTCGCACCTGATGAAGCTCTGGGAGGAGGGAGACGAGGAGCTGATCGGCCGCCCCTGGGACGACCTGGTGCTGGAGGCGCTGGCCGGGGCGCTCGACGATCTCACGGACCGCTTCGGCCCCGACCCCGAGGGCTGGCGCTGGGGTCACGTCCACGAGATGGAGTTCCCCCATCCCCTTGGCGACGCCAACCCGCTGCTGCGGCGGCTGCTCAACCGAAAACTCAGGGCCGGCGGCGCTCAGGAGACGGTGAGCCAGATCGCCTACGACCCCAACGACCCCTACAAGGCTGTCTGGGCGCCGAGCTGGCGGATGGTGGGAGACCCCACGGATCCGGATCGGTCTCGCTGGCAGATGTTCACCGGCCAGTCCGGCCACCCGGCCAGCCCCCACTACGACGACCTCCAGGCCGACTGGCTGGTCGGCCGCACCCAGCCGATGGCCGGCGAGGGCCCCTGGCGCGAGCTCGACCTCGTTCCACCAGCCTGACCGGGGACGTGCCGTCACTTAGGCACCCATATGGGTGCCTAAGTGACGGCACGTCTGTTGCGGCAGGGATTGAGAAGGGCCGAAACGTTGGGGGGATGGAATGGTTGGGGGATAGATGCGGCGTGTTGCTCTATGCCTGCTGGCGCTGGCCGCGATCCTGCCCGCCGGCGCCGGCGCCAAGACGATCCACTTCGGTGGTGAGGAGGTCGCCGTGCCCGCTGGCTGGCCGGTCTACCGCCTGGCCGAGCGGCCGCGGATGTGCGTGCGGCTGGATCGGCGGGCGGTGTACCTGGGCAGGCCGGGCGCCGCACAGCGCTGCCCGGCGGGTGCGATCGGGCGCCGCCGGGCGATCCTCGTCGATCCGGGCGCCCGTACGCGGATGGCACGCGCCAAGGCGCAGGCGAGCCGGGTGCGGCCCGCCCGCATCTCGGCTGCCTCCGAGTACACCGGTCTCGGCTTCGACGCCTGCACGGTGCCGTCGGCGCGGTCGATGTTGGCCTGGGGGTCCTCTCCCTACCGGGCGATCGGCGTCTACATCGGCGGCCTCAACCGTGGCTGCTCGCAGCCGAACCTGACCGCGAGCTGGGTGGCTGAACAGACGGCCGCCGGCTGGCACCTGATCCCGACCTATGTCGGCCTGCAGGCGCCGACCAGCAGCTGCACCTCCTGCGCGACGCTGAGCAGCGGCAGCGCCACCCTGCAGGGAGCCGCCGCGGCGAGCGACGCGGTCAATCAGGCCCAGCTCGCCGGGATCGGCGAGGGGAGCCCGATCTACTTCGACATGGAGAGCTATACGCGGAGCGCGAGCGCGAGCAACGCGACGCTCACCTTCCTCGAGTCCTGGACCACCCAGCTGCACGCGCTCGGGTACGACTCCGGCGTCTACAGCAGCGCTGCCTCGGGCATCGCCGACCTGGTCGCGAGGATCGGCAGCCTCTACGCGCAGCCCGACGACCTCTGGATCGCCAACTGGAACGGCCGGCAGAGTGCCGATGACCCCTACGTCCCCGACAGTGCCTGGAGCGGGCACCAGCGGATCCACCAGTACCGCGGCGGTCATGACGAGACCTGGGGCGGGGTGAAGATCAACGTCGACAACAATTACGTCGAAGGGGCGACCGCCGGCGCCGAGGCTCCCGAGCCGAGCCTGCCCGCGCTCAGCCTGCTCCGCGTTCGCACCGGCCAGAACACGATCCGGGTCCGTGTCCGTTGCGGGTGGCAGGCCGGGGTGACCTGCCCCGGCCAGATCATCGTGCGCTCCCATGTCAGGGTCGCCGGCGATTCCTCCGCCACCAGGGGAGTGGGGGCGAGGGTCGTGCGCATCGCCGTCGCCCGCCGCGGTTTCAGGCTGACCGGTGGCCGCAGCCACACCTTCAAGGTTGCCCTCAGCGCTCTTGACCGTCCCCTGTTCGCCCGGCGCAGCAGCCTCAAGGCCCAGCTGCTGGTGGCGATTCCCGGCAGCCGCGCTGTCCGGGTGCTTACGCTGAGGTAGCGGCGCGGCTGACGGCGGTGACCAGCTCGACGATCGGGGTGGGAGCCTTGCCCGGCGAGCCGCTGTCGAAGGGTGGCTGGGGGTCGTACTCGATCCCCAGCTGGATTGCCTGGGCGACCTCCGGCCCGGCCTCGCGCCCGACCAGGTGAAGCGCCATGTCGATCCCCGCCGAGACGCCGGCGGCGGTGACGACCTTGCCGTCCTCGACGAAGCGGCCGCCGACCGGGTCGGCGCCGAGCTCGCCGAGGCGGTCGAGGAAGAGCCAGTGCGAGGTCGCCCGTTTGCCGTCCAGCAGGCCGGCGGCGCCGAGCACCAGCGAGCCGGTGCAGACCGAGGTCGTCCACTTGGTCCGCTCGTCGGCCCGGCGCAACCAGGAGAGGACCGCCCCGTCCTCCATCGCCACCTCGCAGCCTTCGCCGCCCGGGACGAGGAGCATGTCCGGCTCGGTCACTTCGTCCAACGAGTAGTCGACACTCAGCCCGAGGGCGCCGCTGTCGGTACGGACCGTGCCCTTGGAGGTGCCGACGAAGCGGACCTCCCAGCCGGGAACCGAGCGCAGCACCTCGTAGGGCCCGATCGCGTCGAGCGCGGTGAGCTTCTCGTAGAGGAGGATCGCGACCTGCACGACCCGATCATCGCCGCCCGGGGCAGCGGTTTCCAGTGGCAGGATTGCCAATGTTCGATAGATTTCTGCCATGCACCGCGTCGTCGCCCTTTGCCTCGACGGAGTCGTCGCCTTCGACCTGACCGCGCCGAGCCAGGCCTTCGCCGTCGCCTCGGGCCCTGGCGGGACGCCGCTCTACGCGGTGTCCACCTGTTCGGAGGGAGGCGCGGAGGTCTCCACGACGAGCGGTTTCGCGATCCGGCCGCAGCACGGCCTCGATGCGCTGGCGAGGGCCGACACGGTCGTCGTCCCCGGCTATTTTGCCGTGCTGGAGCCACCGCCCGACACGGTGACGGAGGCCCTGCGCCGGGCGGCGCAGCGGGGCGCCCGTGTCCTCTCGGTCTGCACCGGGGCCTTTGCCTTGGCCCATGCCGGCCTGCTCGACGGCCACCGGGCGACCACGCACTGGGCCTTCGCCGAGCAGCTCGCCAGCCGCTTCCCGGCGATCGAGGTCGACGCGGCAGCGCTCTACGTCGACGAGGGAGAGGTGATGACCTCGGCGGGCCTCAGTGCCGGCATCGACCTCGGCCTGCACGTCGTCCGCAAGGACTTCGGCGCCGCCGCCGGCGATGCGGTCGCCCGCCGCATGGTCGCCGCGCCGCACCGCGAGGGCGGCCAGGCGCAGTTCATCAAGCGCCTCCCGGTCGGTGAGCCCGGATCGCTGAAGGCGACGCGGCGCTGGGCGGCGGAGCGGCTCGAGGAGCCACTCGACGTCGCCACGATGGCGCGGCACGCCGGGGTCAGCCCGCGTACCTTCGCCCGCCGCTTTCGCGAGGAGACCGGCACGACTCCCCTGCGCTGGCTGCTCGCGCAGCGGGTGCTGGAGGCGCGGCGCCTGCTCGAGGAGTCCGATTTGCCGATCGACGACGTCGCCTGGCGTGCCGGCTTCGGCACCGCCGCCTCGCTGCGCGAGCACTTCCGCCGCGCCACCTCGACCACCCCTACGGCCTACCGCAGTTCCTTCCAGCCCGCGGAGGCCATATCGGCTCAGCGACACTGAATAGTCTTGACATTTCGCATGGTCGCTGAGAGGCTCGCCCGGTGTCCTCGTCCCCGGGGTAGGAGGAGTCCAATGAAAGTCAAACGCCTGATCAGCGCCGCTGTCGTACTGTGCGCCGTCCTTGCCGCCCTAGCTCTGCCGGCAGCGGCAGCCGTCAAGCTGCCGGTCGAACTGGCGGCGGAAAAGTCGTTCGTCTTCGCCAAGCACACCTGCGCTCACGACGGGAACTGCGTTCGGTACGGAGTCCTGAACTGCAATCGCCAGAGCTTGCACGTCGTCCTCTGCCGCATCTTCGACGAACGGAGCACCGAAGCCAGTGGCAAGTACGAATGCAACAGGTTGATCAGGGTGGCGCTGGATCCCAACACCTACCGGGTTCAAGTCACCGGTCTCGGGCCCTGGCACTGCTGAGCGCCCTCGCCTGAGCAGGGCTGCGGCGCGGGGCGGAGGGGGAACAGCTCCGTAACGCGCCGAAGCCGCCGATCGGGCAGTCTTCCGGCTCGACGATGAGCCGCCGGGACCAGATCGAGCTGAGCGAGGAGGAGCTGCTGGCGCTGCTCGAGGGCGAGCGGGTCGCCGTCGTCTCCTCCAACGGGCCGCGCGGCTGGCCGCACTCGATGCCGCTCTGGTTCGTGCCGCGCGGGGGCGAGGTCTGGGTCTGGACCTACGCGAAATCGCAGAAGGTGCGCAACCTGGAGCGCGATCCACGGGCGACGGTGCTGGTCGAGACCGGCCACGAGTACGGCGAGCTGCGCGGCGCGATGATCGAGGCGGAAGCGGAGATCCACCGCGACTTCGAGACCGTGATCGGGTTCGCTGAGGAGCTGACCGTACGCTACGCGGAGGGGATCTCCTCGGTCGAGGGGGACGCCAAGGCAGGGCTCGAAGCCCAGGCCCCGAAGCGGGTGGCGATCCACTTCAAGCCGCTGCGGGTGGCGACCTGGGACCACCGCAAGCTCGGCGGGACCTACTGAGCCGGGAGACACCGATTTGACGATGAAACGCCGCAAGCTGACAGCCGTCCTTCTTCTCGCCGCCCTCGTGGCGGTGGCCGTGCCGGTCGCGACCAACGGAGCGTCCGCCCGCGTCCCCAATGGCTTCTTCGGCGTCGCGCCGCAGACGACGCTGACCCCCGAAGACGCGCGCTACATGAAGGCGGGGGGGATCGAGAGCGTGCGCCTGCCGCTGATCTGGTCGGTGATCCAGCCGACGGCAAAGGGTGGCTATGACTGGAGCTATTTCGACCAGGGCGTCGCGGTCGCGGCTCGCGCCGGGCTCGAGGTGCTGCCCTCGATCGGCACCACGCCGCGCTGGCTCGCGCGCAAGGGGACGACCCTGCCGGTCAAGAACGCCAAGCAAAGGGCGGCCTGGGCAGCCTTCCTGGAAGCGGCGGTGAAGCGCTACGGGCCGCGCGGCGAATTCTGGCGAGAGCACGCCCAGGTGGGCGTCAACTACGAACCCGCGATCGCCAAGCCGGTGCCGATCCGCGCCTGGCAGATCTGGAACGAGCCCAACTTCTTCTACTTCGCCTTCCCGGTCTCGCCGTCCGCATACGCGAAGCTGGTGACGATCTCGAGCAAGGCGGTCAAACGGGCCAATGCAGGCGCCGACGTAGTCCTCGCCGGTCTCTTCGGAGAGCCCACCGCGAAGGGGAAGCGTGGCATCGCCGCAGCGAAGTTCCTCGACCGTCTCTACGCAGTGCCCGGTCTGAAGACCCGCTTCGACGGCATCGCGTTGCACCCCTACGCGGTCGACGCCGAAACCCTGGAAGAACTGGTGGAGGAGTTCCACGCAGTGAGCGTGGAGAACCACGATCGGGTCGGCCTCTACGTCACCGAGATGGGCTGGGGGTCCCAGAACGACTTCAACCAGGTCGCCTTCGAGCAGGGCATCCGCGGTCAGGTGCGCCAGCTGCGCGACGCCTATGGCTACCTGCTCGACAACCGGCGGCGCCTCAACCTGAAGCAGGTCGACTGGTTCACCTGGAAAGACATCAGCGGCTCCTGCAGCTTCTGCGACTCGGTCGGCTTCTTCCGCGACAGCCCGCGCTTCAAGGCCAAGCCCGCTTGGCACGCCTTCGTCGGCATCACCGGCGGTAGACCCCGTCCGTGACGGCCGATCGGGTCGCGGGCTGGCTGAAGCAAAACGCGGCGCTGGCCCTGTTGGGGCTGGCGCTTCTCGCCGCGGCGGCGGTGCTGCTCGACTACGCGTCCGGGTTGGCTCCCTTCCAGGACAGCTGGGAGTTCCTGATGAACCGGCGCGGCTTCACGGCCGAGGCCTTCCTGCAGCCCCATAACGAGCACATCGTCGTGATCCCGGTTGCGATCGACCAGCTGCTGCTGAGGCTCTTCGGCATGGGCTCGGCGAAGCCCGAATTCGTCGTCCTGACCGCGTTCCTGCTCGCCACGGCGGTCCTGGTGTTCGCCTACGTCCGCCGCCGCATCGGTCCCTGGCCGGCCCTGATGGCCGCGGCGGTGCTGCTCTTCCTCGGCCCGGCCTGGCAGGACCTGCTCTGGCCCTTCGAGATCGGCTTCGTCGGCTCGGTCCTCTTCGGCGTCGCGATGCTGCTGGCGCTGGAGCGCGACGATCGCAGAGGGGACATCGCCGCCTGCGCCTTTCTCGCGCTCTCGATCGGCTTCTCCAGCCTGGGAGTCGCGTTCGCGCTGGGGGCGGCGGTGGACGTCTTGCAGAGGCGCCGGCGCCGCGGCTTGCGCCGTGTCTACGTCGCCGCCCTGCCGCTGCTGCTCTACGCCGCCTGGTACGTCGGGTGGGGACGCGACGCCGAAGGCCACTTCTCTATCGACAACGTGCTCGAATCTCCGCTCTTCGTCCTCAAGAGCATCGTCGCCTCGATCGACTCGCTGCTGGCGTTGAGCACGATCGCCGACGAAGCGGTCGGCCGCTCGAAATGGGGCTACGCGGTGCTGGCGATCTTCGTCGCCCTGATCGTCTACGGCTGGCGGCGCAAGCGCAACTTCTCTCCCAGCCTCTGGCCCGTCCTCGCCTCCGCGGCCGCCTTCTGGTTTCTGGGCGCCTTCAACTACATCCCCGGGCGCGAGGCGTACTCGAGCAGGTACCTGTATGCGGGGGCCGCCTTCGTGCTCCTCGTCGCGGCCGATCTGCTCGCCGGCGTGCGCTTCGGCAAGCGGGCACTGCTCGCCGGCGGGGTCATCACCGCGGTGGTGGTGGCGTTCAACCTCGTCCCCCTGCGGGAAGGCCGGGACTTCCTGCGCTCGCAGACCGCCCTGACGCGAGCCGATCTGGCCGCGATCGAGATCGCCCGGCGCAGCGTCGATCCCTCCTTCGCGCTGACTCCTGAAATCGCCGGCACCTCCTTCCTGAACGAAATCGAGGCCGCCGAGTACCTGACGGCCGTGGACGAATATGGCTCTCCTGCCTATTCGGTGGCCGAGCTGGCGAGCGCACCCGCTGCTGGCCGGCGGCAGGCCGACGTCGTCCTCGCCAACGCGCTGCCGGTGACGACCGAATTCGGGGTGGGCGATCCGGGGGTGGCCGGCCGGCGCCGCTGCGTCGGCGTTCCCGGCGGCACCGGCACGGCTACGCCGGCCCTCCGCCTGCGGCCCGGCTTGACCGAGATCGAGCTCGTCCCCGGTGGGCCGGCGACGATCCGCCTGCGCCGGTTCGCGACCGGCGAGTACCCGCTCGAAGCGGAAGGCGTCGAGGGCGGCTCGACGACCGTGCTTCGCATCCCCCGCGACGGCGCCGCGCGCCCGTGGCGGCTACAGGTCGATGCCGCGCAGCGGGCGACCGTCTGCCGCTGATCTCCAAGGACGAGCGTGGTCCTTGGGCACTGGTGACGGGACGAGGCCCGGCTCCACCTCGAAGCACCGCAGCGGCGGCAGCACGTCCCCGCTGACGGCGATCGCCGCCGCGAAGCCCGGCCCGGCGTCGAGAGCAGATACGGCCACCGCGGCCGCCGGGAGCGGCGCCCCGAGCCCCGTGCCCAGGCACTTCGCGATCGCCTCCCGTCGCGTCCAGGCGGCATGGAACGCCGCCGACCTGTCCGGGGGAAGGGTCGCCGCCACATCGGCGGCCTGCGCCGGTCCGAGCGCGCGCTGGGCGAGAGCAAGGAGATCGCGCCGGGATTCGATCCGCTCGACGTCCACCCCGACCTCCCGCTCTCGCGCGATTGCCACCAGGGCCAACTCGTCGCTGTGGCTCAGGTTGAAGTGCAGCGGCGCCGGGAATCCGGCGAGCGCCGGCTTGCCGTTGCCGCCGACCCGCAGCTCGATGCCGGCAGGATCTTCGTCCAGGTAGTGGCCGAGCACGCCGCGCAGCGCCCAGCGCGCCGCCACCCAGCGCCTGCGCGTCGCTGGGCGATGCAGGCGCGCGGCGCGTTCGCGCTCCTCGCGGGGAAGACGGTCGGCGCCGGGCCACCGATCCGAGTCGAGCTGCGCGCGCCAGACGTGGAGCTCGGTCGTGGGTTCGAACATGGGCTCGGCGGTGAGGGTAGGCGAAAGCCACGCTGCGGCGCATGCCACCCGGAGGTCCGGTAGCGTGCTCGGGCTGTTGGCACGAGTCGTGGCGAAGAGAACCGTGGTCGATCCGAGGACGAAGCCATGCGCCTGCTGATCACCGGAGGGGCCGGTTTCGTCGGCTCCAACCTCGCCGTCTCGCTCGCCGCTCGCCATCCCGAGTGGGAGATCCTCGCGCTCGACAACCTCTACCGGCGCGGTTCGGAACTGAACCTGCCGCGGCTGGAGCAGGCCGGCGTCGAGTTCGTCAAGGGTGACGTGCGCGAGCCCGGCGACTTGAAGCGGCTGCCGGAGCTGTCGGCGCTGATCGAGTGCTCGGCCGAGCCTTCGGTGATGAGCGGGGTGGACGGGGACACGTCCTACCTCCTCCACACCAACCTGACCGGCGCCTACAACTGCCTCGAGCTGGCGCGCCGCGACGGCGCTTTCATGGTCTTCCTCTCGACCAGCAGGGTCTATCCGGTCGAGCCGCAGGTGAGCCTGACGCTGGAGGAGGCACCCACCCGCTTCGAGCTGGCGGACGAGCAGGACGTCGCCGGCGCCTCTTCGGCCGGCATCTCGGAGGAGTTCCCGATCGCCGGCGCGCGCACGCTCTACGGCACGACCAAGCTCGCCGCCGAGCTGCTGATCGAGGAGTACCGGGCCGGCTTCGGCGTGCCCGCCGTCGTCGACCGTTGCGGTGTGATCGCCGGGCCCTGGCAGATGGGAAAGGTCGATCAGGGGGTATTCACCCACTGGATGCTCGCCCACCAATTCCGCAACCCGCTCAAATACATCGGCTTCGGCGGCGGCGGCAAGCAGGTCCGCGACCTGCTCCACGTCGAGGACCTGGTCGACTTGGTCGAGCGGCAGCTGCTCGATCCCGAGGGCTGGGACGGGCGCACGGCCAACGTCGGCGGCGGCAGGGAGTGCAGCCTGTCCCTGCTGGAGACGACCGAGATCTGTCGCAAGCTGACCGGCAAGGAGGTTCCGATCGATCCGGTGGAGGAGACCCGTGCCGGCGACGTCCCGATATACATTTCCGACTGTAGGAAGCTGTTCGGCTTGGACGAGTGGCGGCCGCGGCGCAGCGCGGAGCGCGTTCTCACCGACATTCACGATTGGATTGCCGGCGACCCGGAGCGGATCGCGGCGGCACTGAATATCGAGACCCCGGTTGGGGGAAGGGAGCAAGGCTGAATGGCGGTAGCGATCATCACCGGCTCGGGAGGGCTGATCGGCTCCGAGGCGGTCGAGCACTTCGTAGCCGAGGGCTTCGACGTGATCGGCATCGAGAACGACATGCGGGCCCGCTTCTTCGGTCCCGAGGCCTCGACCTCGCATGTGACCGAGCGGCTCCTCGCCGCCCATCCCGAGTTCCGGGTCGAGAACGCCGACATCCGCGACACCGCCGCGGTCGAGCGGGTCTTTCGCGAGCAGGCGGGCAAGATCGAGCTGGTCGTCCACACCGCCGCCCAGCCCTCCCACGACTGGGCTGCGAGCGAGCCGCAGACCGACTTCGGCGTCAACGCCAACGGCACCCTCAACCTGCTCGAGGCTGCCCGCGCCCACGCCCCCGACGCGCCCTTCGTCTTCTGCTCGACCAACAAGGTCTATGGCGATACCCCCAACCGGCTGCCGCTCGAAGACCTGGAGCTGCGGCTGGAGCTGCCTGAGTCCCACCACTACTACAAGGGCATCGACACCTCGATGTCGATCGACAGCTCGACCCACTCGCTGTTTGGCGTCTCCAAGGCGGCGGCGGACCTGCTCGTGCAGGAGTACGGCCGCTACTTCGACATGCCCACGGTCTGCTTCCGTGGCGGCTGCCTGACCGGCCCCCAGCACGCTGGCGCCAAGCTGCACGGCTTCCTCGCCTACCTGATGAAGTGCACCGTGACCAGCACGCCCTACACGGTCTTCGGCTACGACGGCAAGCAGGTCCGCGACAACATCCACAGCGCCGACCTGATCGCCGCCTTCCACGCCTTCCACCGGGCGCCCCGCGCCGCCGCCGTCTACAACATCGGCGGCGGCCGCTTCAGCAACTGTTCGATGCTGGAGGCGATCGAGATCTGCGAGCGGGTCGCCGGCCGCGAGCTTAGCTGGGAGATGGGTGAGGAGCCGCGGATCGGCGACCACCGCTGGTGGATCTCCGATCTGGCGCTGTTCGAAGCCGACTATCCGGACTGGAAGCTGCGCTATGGGGTGGAGGACATCCTGCGCCAGATGCACGAGCAGAACGTCGAGCGCTGGACGGCGGCACCGGCATGAAGCTCTCGGTCGTGATGCCCGCCCAGAACGAGGAGGGTTCGGTCGGGGCCACGGTCGAAGGGGTCGTCGCGGCCCTCGAGCGGGAGCAGGTCGACTACGAGGTCGTCGTCGTCGATGACGCCAGCGAGGACTCGACCGGCAAGGTGGTGGAGGCGATCGGCGCCACCAACCCGCGTGTGCGCTGCCACTGCTCCCACTACGAACGCGGCTTCGGGATGGCTATCCGCGCCGGCCTCGACGTCTTCGAGGGGGACGCGGTGGTGATCGTCATGGCCGACGCCTCCGACGACCCCGAGGACCTCGTCCGCTACCACCGCCTGCTCGAGGAGGGCTGGGACTGCGCCTTTGGCTCGCGCTTCATGCCGGGCGCCCAGGTGCACGACTATCCGCGGCTGAAGCTGACCATCAACCGTCTCGCCAACTGGTTCATCCGTGTCCTCTTCCGCCACCGCTACAACGACACCACCAATGCCTTCAAGGCGTACCGGCGCGAGGTGATCGAGACGATCCAGCCGCTGCTCTCCAAGCACTTCAACCTGACCGTCGAGATGCCGCTGAAGGCGATCGTCAGGGGCCACAGCTACGAAGTGATCCCGACCTCCTGGACCAACCGGACCAGCGGCGTGCCGAAGCTGGCGATGAAAGAGATGGGCAGCCGCTACCTCTTCATCGTCCTCTACGTCTGGCTGGAGAACGCGCTCAGCCGCGGTGACTACCGGGTGAGTGGGCGCACCAAAGTGAATGAAACGATCAGCCGCTAAGCGGCCGCTTTACGAGTACCGTCACCTGACTGCCGCTCCCGGAAGTGCTCAGGTATCTCGCTTCGCCTTTGTCACCCAGCGGTTCTGCCACGGGAAAGGTCCGGCTGGGTCCGGCGAAAAGGCCAAATAGCCTTGGCGTCATGTAGCTGGCCGCGTACGCTTCGTTCACCAGCGCCAGTCGACTTTCCTTTTGAGCGGGGTCGAGTTGGGGCTGCCTGACGTAAAGCGCGTAGTCACAGCCTTCCAACACGCTGCGAAGTCCCCGACGACCTTCGTCACCGTAGGCAATGTCGGCGAACGCGAGCGGATATTCGTGCGCAAGCGCAAGAAAGCCGAGGCTGTTGCTGTTGACGATCGGTTCGGACTCGAGTAAGCAGATCAGCTTCGGCGTTGCGCCAACACCTTCTCGCTCGGCGATCCCAGCGATGTAGTCGATCACTGGCGTTCCGTAGTCGCGTTCTGGAAGTCTCTCGTAGCCAATCGGTTGTTCGGCGAGGGGAATGGCCGCGTTGTAGGAGCTCACCTGCACGCTCACGTCTTCGGGCAGGAAGCTCGGCGATATCGGCGTTACCCGACCGAGCGTCAAATACAAAAGCGCGACCGCGGTGACCCCAGTCAATGCCAGGCGGATCTTGGGCCAGCGAATCGCGGCGATAGCTCCAGCAGCGATCACGGCCATGCCGGGCATGGCCGGCGCCATCAGGCGGACATCCTGGTTGTGCGCCAGCGCCACCGAAAGAAACGGAACGAGCACCCAGGCGATCAGGAAGCCAAGCTTGAGGAGCGGCTCGATCCTCATCGGCCGGCGCAATAGAGCCAGCAGCGCGGGACCGTTCAGCAAGACGGCGATCAGCCCTGCCAATGCGATCACCCAGGTGACGTTCGCGTTGATCGTCGTCGTCGTGAACGAGGTGATCGCGTGGAAGGTGAACGGGTCGCTGGGACCGGCGCCGAGTGCCAATGGGCCGCCGGTCGTAGAGTTGACGTATTCCCTGGTCGCCTCGAAGTTGGGGAGATACCAGGGGACGGTCACGGCCAGATAGACGAGTGCCGTATAGCCAAGGTTGACCGCGAGCCGTCGCAGATCGGTCGGGAACACCGACTTGCCCGGCTGAGCGCTCCGGCGCGAGGCGACCACCTGTGCGGCGATGACGAGAAGCGGGCCGACCATGAAGAGCGGAAAGGTGACCTTCGTCAGAGTCCCGAGACCCATAGCAAGTCCCAGCCAGATCGACATGCCAGGTCGCTGGAACCGCTCGCTCAGCAGGAGCAGAAGGATAGAGAGGGTGGCTATCGTGACCAAGAGAAAGTCCTGGAGATTGTTGTGGAAAAGGCCCACCATCAGCGGCATCGCTGCCACCAGGACGATCGTCAACAGGCGCGCCGCCCAACTCCGAAAGACGAGCCATGCGATCTGGCCCGCTGCGATGTACAGAACAGGTGCAAGGAGAAGGTTGAGAATCAACCCGCTTTGCCCTGAAGGCCCAAAGATCGCAAGGAAGGGTAAGAGGGCGATGGTGAAGAGTGGTCCGTGCGATGGATCGGTGGAGTGGATCGCGCGCAGTAGACCGAGTGGACCGTCGCCTTCGAATCCGTGCTGGTACTGAAGTGCGACCGTCAGGTAGTGGGACTGGTCCCACGAAGGCGTCGAGTGATCGAGGAGGATCCAGACGCCGTTCGCGAGCGCAGCAATGAGAGACAGACCGAGTGCCGCGCGGACGCCCGTCGGATCAAGCCATGAGGATCGCGTCACGGAAGAAAGACAGCGGCTTTGAGGCGAGCGCTCGTGTGCAGGCGATAGCGCAGCATCACTGCCAGCGTCTTGCAACCGTAGACGACACTCTGCCTGATCGTCGTCGAGGACGCCTCTGGGAAGTACTTCGTTGCCACAGGGACCTCCTTCACCCTCATGTCGAAGGCGACCGCCTGAGCGATCACCTGGGTGTCGAAGACGAAATCGTTGGAGTTGCGCAGGAAGGGGATGGTTTCGAGGAACTTACGGCTATAGGCGCGATAGCCAGTGTGGAGCTCTGAGAAGTGAGTCCCGAGCACGTAGTTCTCGACCGTAGTCAAAAATCGGTTGGCGACGATCTTGTACTTGGGCATGCCACCGGCCGCCGGGCCGCCCGGCTGCAGAAACCTGGAGCCAAGGGTCAAGTCGGCTTCGCCTTTGACGATGGGCTCGATCATCGCGGGCAAGATCTCAGGTTCGTATTGGCCGTCGGGGTGCAGCATGACCACGATGTCTGCTCCCTGCCGCAGCGCCTCCATGTAACAGGTCTTCTGGTTGCCGCCGTAGCCGACATTGTGAGGGTGTGCGATCACCTCGACCCCGAGTTCCTTCGCGACGGGAACCGTGTCGTCATGCGAGTGGTCGTCGACGAGAATAACCTTGGAGACGAGGCCTGGCGGGATCGATGCCTGGGTCTCGGCAAGGGTGCGAGCAGCGTTGTAGGCCGGCATCACGACGATGATCGACGTGTTTGACTGAGTCGGCTCCTCGAGCCGGGTGTCGGTGCTCATGTGGCGGTAACCCTCCTTTGTTGCTCCGCCGCGGTCTTTTTCACGACCTCGTCAAGGAGCTTTGCTACCTGGTTTGCATATTTGGGCAAAGAGTGACGGCGTTCGACAAGACCTCTGGCTGCACGGCCGATTTGCCTGCGTTCCTCGGCCTTCGAGGTCAACGCTCTATCGAGAGCCGCAGCCGCCGCCATCGTGTCGGAGGGCTCACAGAGCCAGCCGGTCTCACCGTCGTCGATTAGCTCTGGGAGACCGAACACCCGAGTCGCAAGTACCGGCTTTTCCCAGGCCATGGACTCGAGCACGGTGCGGGGGAGTGACTCGATGTCGGAAGCACAGACGAGGAAGTCGGAAAGGCCGTACCAGTTATGGACGTCCGGAGTGATCGGGATCAGCTCAATTCGGTCGCTCCAGCCCGTCACCTCGATGTATTCGGCGAGGGCGAGAGAGTCGGGCTTGTCCGAGCCGCCGACGAAGACGAGGTGCGCGCGGGGATGGCGGTCGGCTATCAGCTCGAAGGCCTGGGTGAGGGGTATCTGGGCCTTGCGGGGCTCGATCGTGCCGATGCACAGCAGGACGTCGGCGTCTTCGGCAATACCCGCGTCCCGCCGCGCCGCCGCCTTATCGAAGCCGGCACGCGCCGCGTCGATCGGGGAGAGATCGATTCCGTAGGGAATGGTCAAGCACTGCGATGGCGCCAGCGGCGGTTCGTACAGCCGCTGGGTCGCTTCCGCCTCGAACAGCGCCAGCGAGGCCTGGCTCAGCGCCCGCTCTCCCCGCTCATGGACCTCTGGGCTGAGGTCCGACCAAAGGACCGGCGGGGGGAAGCTCTCGTGGATCGTCCAGACGACGGGAATCCCGAGCAGGGCGGCGGCCTCCGCTCCCGGGAAGGCGAGCGTGGTTGAAGTGTTGATCAGGGCGACGTCGAAGTCGCGATCTGCCGCCCACGCTGCTAGCTCCTCGACCCGGCCGATGTGCGAACTGAGGTCCTCCCGCGGTACCAGGCTCGAGATATGAACCGGGATCCCCAGCTCTTCCAGGTCCCGGCGCGTAGTCCCGTCGATCGCGCTGACCACGGTTGGCGTCAGCGACTCGTCCTTGGCGAGCTCGCGAAGGAGGTCGAGCAGATACAGCTGGGCGCCGCCAAGGTCGAGCTGATGGGTGCAGACCAGAAGCTGAAGGCCATCCTTGCGTTGCGGGCGAGTGGTCCGGGCGGCGGGCGGCGGCAGTTCCAGTACTCGCGCCTTCTTTGCAGGGGCGACGATGAGCTGGACTGGCTCCAGCTCGAACCGCTGGCCGCTCGCGCTGGTTGCGATCGTGCGCAGAGTTGCCGGTCCGTCCTCGCCTTTCCAGGCGGTGAGGTCGGCGGTGAGCTGGAAGCCGGAGACGTAGGCGGTCGTGAACTCGAACGATTCGTCGACGTCGGGCCGCAGGAAGCCCAGCCGGGCGCGGCCGAGCCGCTCCCCTCCGAGCCATAGCTCCACCCGCACGGTCGGCTCCGAGGGAAAGAGCGCCCAGCCGGTGATTGCGAGGGCGCCGCGATTGACGGTCGTGCCGGATCCGGGCCCGTCCAGGTGCCCCGCGGGTATCCGCTCGATCGGCGATGGCGGCAGGAAGGTCATGTCCGGCTTGGCCCCGGGGCGCCAGAGTCGACGGGTTGCGCGCAAGCGCCAGCCCAGGCCGTGTAGCCGTTGACCTAGGGTCGTCACACCCGCTCCGGCGCGTTCTCTCTGAGCCAGCGATGGGTGCGCTCGATCCCGGTCTCCAGAGAAGTCGGCTCGAAGTCGATCAGCCGCCGCAGGCAGGTGATATCGAGGACGATCTCGTGGACGTCGAAGTCGCGCTCGGGGTGCTTCTCCACCAGCGCCTGGCGGCCAACCCGATTCTCGACCAGCCGCACCAGCTCCAGCAGCGACGTGCCCTGGCCGGATCCAAGGTTGACGATCGGCGTGTCGTCGTCATGCTCGATCAGGCTGACGATCACCTTCGCCACATCGCCGACGTAGACGTAGTCGCGAATCGTCCTCTCGCCTCCGTAGAGATGAATCGGCTCTCCCTGTTCGATCCGTCGCAGGAAGGTCGGTACCGCGCCCTGCCCACGATCCGGCCACTGGCGCTCTCCGTAGACACTCGCGCAGCGAAGGATCCGCGACTGGAGCCCGTTCTCGCGGCGGTCGCGCTCGATCTCGTTCTCGCAGGCCAGATGCAGCTCTCCGTAAGAGCCGTGCGGGCGGGTCGGCGCCGACTCCTCGACCGGCAGGTCATCGGGCTGCCCGTAGACCGTTCCGCCCGAGGAGACGTAGGTCAACTTCACCTCCGGGCGGCCTCGCAGAGCCCCTAGCACGGCTCTCAGCGGACGGAGCGTGAGCTGCGCGTCGCGCTCGGGATCTTTTTGCGAGGCGGCGGGCAGGAGGCCACCGGCGGTGTAGACGACATGTCCGACGCCGGCGAGCGCCCGCTCGAGGTCCTCCCGCTCACCGGCGTCGCCGAGGTGGAGATCGCCCGACCCGAGCGCAGCAGAGACCTCGTCCGCGGGCCGCGAACGGGTGAGCACTACAGGCGGCCGGCCCAGGGTGGCAAGCTCGGCGGCGACGTGGGATCCGATGAAGCCGCAGCCGATGACAAGTATGCGGGCGCCTTGCCACCCCCCGGCCTCGCGGCCTTTCGAGGATGGCGCGATGGGCACGGTCGCAGCATACCGATCACTCTCGAAGCCATCCGGTGCTCAGCGGGTGGCGAAGGAGGGACTGTTCTCGCCAAGCGCGTCCTCGATGCATTCCTCCAGACAGCGTGCAAGGAGGGCGGCTCCGGGCTCGCGCAGCATCTCGACGTGGCCGACGGGAAGCGCGCGCAGGTCGACCTCCGCGGCGCGCACGCTCCAGGCCAGATAGGGGGGTTTGTCGGCGAACTCCGGCGAGGTCACCAGCACGACCCTGCCCGGCCACGGCTCGGCGCGATACCCGGCCCGCGCCCTGCGGGCGGCGGCGACGACCCGGCGCTCGATTCGCGCGCGGGCGTTGGGCAGTGGCCGGTCGAGCCGCTGTTCCAACATGTCTGTCACCCGGTGGCGCGCCTCGACCACGACCTCCTGTAGGCGACGCGACGCTAGTGCATGACGCCGTCTCGCTCGGCCGCGCACCCCGTGAGGCCGCAACGGCTGTGGAAGCAGCAGGGCTGGAACGAGGCCGTGCTCGCGGCGGCCGTGGTCCCAAGCCCATTCGGACAGCGCCGGCGCATCGGCGCCGAGCGGGTCCGGCCAGACCTCGCGCAGGTCCCCCCGCCACCTCCACGCCTCGTGCAGGTAGCGCGAAACGCCGGGTCCCATCTCGGCGCGCAGCCAGGCGCCGAGCGCCGCGGGACCGCCCGGGGCGCCGACGTCGGGGACGGCCTCGCCGCCGTCGCGGGCACGTATCCAGGCGATCTCCATGATCTGGTCGTAGGGCACGCCGAGCGCCAGCTCGAAGGGAAAAGCGGGCGGCGGATCGGAGTCGAGTGCCGCCAGCAGCGGCACCTCCTCGCCGGCCGCGCGGAGGCGCTGGGCCATCTCGAAGGCGACCGTGGCGCCGTTGCAGCGTCCGGCGAGGAGGTAGGGGCCGTGCGGCTGCACCTTCCGCAGCGCCGCGAGGTAGCTTTCGGCCATCGCCTCGATCCCGCCCTGCAGCGGTCGCCGTCCGTCGAGACCGCTGGGTTGGAGCCCATAGAGCGGCTGCTCGGCTGAGAGTCGGCGCGCGAGGGGACCGAAGCCGACGATGTTGCCGTCGCCTGCGGCGATCGCGAACAGCGGAGGCCGGGTGCCCTCGGGCTTCAGGGCGACGAGATTGTCCCAGCGCGGCGACGGCGCGTCCGGACCGAGTCGCGCCGCCAGGCGCCTGGGGGTGGGCGCTTCGAAGATCACAGCAAGGGGCAGGCGCCGGCTGTTGATCCGCTCCAGCTCGGCGAAGAGCGAGACCGCCAGCAGCGAGTGCCCCCCGAGAGCGAAGAAGTCGTCCTCGGCGCCGACCGACCGCACTCCGAGCACCTCTTCGAAGCAGCGCACGACCCGCCGCTCCAGCTCGCTGTCCGTTCTGGCGTCGCCGCCGTCGCGAACCAGGTGCTTCGTGCAGGGGGCAGGAAGGCGGTCGCGATCGAGCTTGCCGTTCGCGGTCAACGGCAGCTTCGGCAGCGTCACCCAGGCGCTCGGCACCATCGCCATGGGAAGCCGGGCGACCGCGTGCGAGCGCAGCGCGGCTGGGTCCGGGGTCGGCAAACCGGGCCTGGCGATGACGTATCCAGCAAGCGCGAGGTCACCTGGCACACGCTCGAACGGGACCACCGCGGCGTCGGCTACCCCGGGATGCGAGCGCAGCGACTCCTCCACCTCTGCCGGCTCGACCCTGATGCCGCGAACCTTGATCTGCCGGTCCAGCCGCCCCAGGAACTCGAGCCCGCCGTCGGGCTGGCGGCGAACCCTGTCCCCGGTCAAGTACCTGCGTCCGCCAGCGCGCTTGGGATCCGGATGGAAGCGGGCCGCGGTCAGCTTCGCGTCGCCGCGGTAGCCGAGCGCGATGCCGTCGCCGCCGATCGCCAACTCTCCGGCCGCGCCGATGGGAAGGTCACGGCCCTCGGTGTCGAGGACGTCGCAGGTCGTGCCCTGGATCGGTTTGCCAATCGGGATCGCCTCACCGATCGTGTCGCCGGGGCGCAGCTCGTACGTGGTGGCGAAGGTAGTCGTCTCGGTGGGTCCGTAGCCGTTGGTAAGGCGGCCCGCTGGCGGCAACGCCGCCAGAGCCCGCCGCACGTGGTCGGGGGAGAGCACGTCGCCGCCGGCGAGCAGTTGCCGCACCCGCGACAGGCAATCCGGACGCCGGTCGACAAGCTCGTGGAAGAGCCCGGCGGTAAGCCAGAGCGTGGTCACGCCGTATCTTGCGATCGCCTCCGCCACGGCGTCGGGCGAAGGCTGCCCCTTCAGACAGGCAACCGTCCCGCCGTTGGCGAGCGGTCCCCAGATCTCGAGCGTTGCGGCGTCGAAGGCTGGGGACGCCGCGTGGAGCATCACGTTGCCTGCCCCCATTTCCGCAAAGCCGGGTTCGTCGACCAGGCGGACGACGTTTCGGTGCGTGATCTCGACCCCCTTTGGTCCTCCGGTCGAGCCAGAGGTGTAGATGACGTAGGCAAGGTCCTCTGCTCCGGCCTCGACTGCCTCGGCGGGCTCTCCGGCCGCCGCCTCGGCGACCTCCAAGGCGACGACACCCACCGGCAGCCGGGGGCGCAGCGCGGAGTTGGTGAGGACGATTCCGACGCCGGCGTCCGAGAGCACCGAGGCGATCCGCGCGGCGGGGTGGAGGGGGTCGAGGGGGACATAGGCGGCGCCGGATACGAGGATGCCGAGCTGGGCGATCGCCGAGTCGGCCGAGCGGCCGAGGAGGACGCCGACGCGATCGCCACCTTCCACTCCGCGCTCGCGCAGCGAGGCGGCCACCGCCCCGGCACGATCGAGCAGCGCCCGGTAGGTCAGCTCCTGCGTCCCGTCCACCACCGCGATCGCCTCCGGATCGCGCCGGGCCCGGCCCGCGATCAGGCCATGGACGGTCGCCTCCCGGTCGTAGGAGCCGCTGCCCGCACTACAAGAGTCGATCTCGTGCCGTTCGCGCTCGCTCAGCAGATCGAGCTCGGAGAGGCGCGTGCCCGGTCGCTCGACGAACTGCTCGAGCAGGCGCAGGTGGTGGCCGGCGAGGCGGTCGGCGGCAGCGTCGTCGAGCAGGTCGGAGTGCTCCCAGACGAAGGTCAGGCCGCCTTCGTCCGCGGTGATGCCGATCACGTTGAGGTCGGCCTTCGCAGTGCCGTTCGGCAGGCCCTGGACGAGCCTAGCCCGCAGGCCCGACCAGCGTTCGCTCTGGCGCGGCGCGTCGTGGAAAGAGAAGAGCGCCTGGATCAGCGGCGATCGGGCTGGGTCCCTGCGCGGCCCGATTGCGTTGACGACCGCCTCGAACGGGGCGTCGGCGTTGGCATAGGCGTCCACCGCGGCCGTGCGCACCCGCCCGAGCAGCTCCCGCGCCGTCGGGTCGCCCCCGACGTCGCAGCGAATCGGGACCGTGTTCACGGTCATCCCGATCAGTCGCTCGGCGTTCGGGTCGCGCCGGTTCGCCATTCCCGATCCGACCTGGACGTCATCGCATCCGGAGTAGCGCTGCAGCTGCGCCAGGAAGGCAGCCAGTGCCACCATGTAGAGGGTGACGCGGTTCTCCCGTGCCAGCGAGCGCAGCCGCCTCTCCAGGTCCGGGTCCACCCTGCGGCGCACGGAGCCCCCGGCGAAGGACTCGCGCGGCGGACGCGACCGCGCGCCGGGGAGATCGACGAGCGGCGGGTCGGGATCAAGGGCGTTTCGCCAATGGTCGATTTGCCGCCGGACTGCCTCGCTGCTGTGTGCCTCGAGCTCCCAGCGGGCATAGTCCTGGAACTGCGTGACCAGCTCCGGCAGCTTCGGCTGCCGGCCCTCGACCCGCGCGGAGTACAGCTCCGCCAGCTCGCCGGCCAGGACGGCGAAGGACCAGCCGTCGTGGATCAGGTGGTGCTCGACGTGGAGCAGCGTCCAGGAGCTCTCGCCCAACCGTGCCAGGGTCCAGTGGACGAGTGGTGCCTCACGAGGATCGATGCGGGTGCGCACCCGTTCGCGGGCCAGGCTGGGCCAGGCGCCGCGCCCGTCGGCCCGCAGGTCGATCGTCTCGAGCCTGGGCGGAGGGTCGTCGTGGATCACCTGGACCGGTTCCCCGTCGCGCTCCTCGAACGAGGTTCGGAGGATCTCGTGGCGCCGCAGCAGGTCGGTCAGCGCCACTCGCAGGGCGGCCGCATCGAGGTCGCCCTCGAGGCGGAAGACCGCCGCGAACTGGTAGGCGATCGACTCCGGGTGCATGCGTTCGAACAGCAGCGCCCGCCTCTGCGCGGCGCTCACCGGCGCAGTCCCGGCCCGCGGGCCGGGAAGCAGTGGTGGCAGCTCGGGCCCCTTCGGTTCCCGCCGGGAGATCCGCTCGGCGAGCGCCGCTGCGGTTCGCTCCTCGAAGACCGCGCCTATGTCGATCCCGCTGCGCAGTCGCTGGCGCAAACGGCCGATGAGCTGAAGGGCGAGCAGAGAGGTGCCGCCGAGGTCGAAGAAGTCCTCCCGCGGCCCGACCGCATCGAGCTGGAGCACCTCCGCCATCGCCTCGGCGACCGGGGCGACGCGGGAGTCGAGCGGCACCTCGCCCGAGCCGCCCCGTCCCGGCATCGGCAGCGCCGAGCGGTCGACCTTGCCCCGCTCGTCGTGCGCCAGCGCGTCGAGCACCGAAATCGAGCCGGGGACCATGTATGGCGGCAGTCGCGAGCCGAGGTGCACCCGCAGGTCGTCGGGCGACGCTTTCGCATCTGGGGCCAGGGCGACGTAGGCGACGAGTCGCTTGTGCCCAGGGACGTCCTCCCGGGCGATGACGGCGGCCTCACGGACTGCGGCATGGCTTTCCAGCGATGCCTCGACCTCGCCGGGCTCGATCCGCCGCCCGCCGATCTTGGCCTGCTGGTCGAGCCGGCCGAGGAACATCAGCTCCCCGTCCGGGCGCCGCCGCACCCGGTCCCCCGTCCGGTACGTTCTCCCCGGCCCGAAGGGGTTGTCGCAAAAGCGCTCGGCGGTGCGCTCGGGGTCGTTCCTGTAGCCGCGCGCGACCCCCTCGCCGCCGATCCACAGCTCGCCGGGCTCGCCGTCCGCCACGGGGCGGCCGCTCTCGTCGACCACATAGAGGAGCGAGCCGGCCAGCGGTCCGCCGATCGGCACCGGCGCTCCGTCGGGCTCGACGATCTCGAAGCTGGACGCCGCCATCGTCGCCTCGGTCGGCCCATATCCGTTCAGCAGGCGGACCGATGGCTGCCCGGTCCGCAATGCGGCCGCGACCTGCGGTGAGAGCACGTCGCCGCCGGCGACGATGATGCGAAGGCCGCCCAGATCGGCGAGTGCAGCTTGGAGCAGCTCGTTCAGCAGGCCGGGGGAGACGACGATCATCGACACCTCGCGCTCGGCGATCAGCCGCCCGAGCGCGGCGGGATCGGGGAGGCCGCGAGGTGCGACGACCAGACCCGCCCCGTTGACCAGCGCCCCCCAGATCTCGAGCGTCGACATGTCGAACTCGAGCGGGGCGATGTGGAGGACGGTGTCCTCGGGGCGTGGAACCAGATCGGCCGATGAGCGGAGCAGGTTGACCAGGTTGCGGTGCGTCACCTCGACGCCCTTCGGCCTGCCGGTCGAGCCGGAGGTGAAGAGCACGTAGGCGAGGCGGTCACCGCCCGGCGCCTGGGCGGAAGCGAACTCGCTCGGACCGGTCAGGGCGAGCGCCTCCGCGTCGAGCCGCTCGATGCCTCCCGGCAGGCGGCGGCCGTGCGCCTCCCCGGTCAGCGCCAGCCGGGCGGCCGCGAGCTTGAGCAGCTGCCGCTGGCGATGCGCGGGATGGGATGGGTTGACGGGCACGTAGGCGCCGCCAGCGCGCAGGACCCCAAGATAGGCGCAGATCGCCTGCCAGGATCGCGGCAGGCAGACCGCGACGGGCTCCTCATCCTCTATACCGGCAGCGCGCAAGGCGGCCGCGACGCGCCACCCGGCCGCGTCGAGCTCGGCATAGGTGAGGCGTTCAGCCCCGTCTTCGATCGCAACCGCGTCAGGCAGCTCTGAGGCGCGCCTGCCGACCAGCTCGGCGACCGAGAGATCGACTGCGGCCACGACGTGCAACAGCATGATCTTACAGCTCGTTTTAAGCACGTCCTAGTGGGACCGGCGCATCCAGAGCAGGGAGATGCCCCCCGAGCGCATAACATCAGGCATCTCCATGCTGCAATCGATGCGGAGGCTGTTGCGGCGCCAGGCGGATCACATCGCGGGCCCCTACGTAGCCGATCTGGGCGCGCATCTCGCCAATCAGGACACCCGCCTGATGGAGCAGGAAGCTCGCCTCGCCGAGCTGCTGCGGATTGCCCAGGGCCTGGAGCAGGGGCTCGGCCAGGCGAGGGAGGGGCTTCAGGGAATGGTGGAAGAGGTCTCGGAAGAGCTCGGCCGGGCGCGGCAGATGCTGCGCCACGTCTACGAGGAAGACCCCGCCCAGAGACAGCGGCTGTACTCGCTGCGCGCAAGCGAGGAGTACGAGCTGGCGTTCACCGAGGCCGAGCCGCTCGTCTCGTTCATCGTCCCGACCTACCAGCGCTACGAGAGCCTGCGCGACACATCGCTGCCGTCGATCCTCGGCCAGACCTACTCCAATCTCGAGGTGATCGTCGCCGGCGACTGCTCACCGCCCGAGACCGAGAAGGTCGTCGCGGAATTCGACGATCCGCGGATCCGCTTCCACAACCGCTCTGTCCGCGGCCCCTACCCCGAAGACAAGGGTCTCCGCTGGTACATGATCGGCACTCCCCCGTTCAACGACGCCCTCTCCCTCGTCCGCGGCCGCTGGATCGCGGCGCTCGGCGACGACGACGCGATCCGGGCCGAGCACACCCAGCTCCTCGTCGAGGCTGCGCAAGAGCATCGCTACGAGCATTGCTATGGACGCCATGCGGTCCACTACCGCGATGGGGAGACACTGGAGATCGGCGCCTTTCCGCCGGTCAAGGGCGAATACGTCTTGCAGACGGCGCTCTACCACGCCGGCCTCGCCTTCTTCCAGATGGAGCCGGCCGACTACCTCAACGCCGAACCGAACGACTGGTCTCTCTGCCGCCGCATGCTGCAGGCGGGGGTGAGGTTCGGCATGGTCGACCGGATCCTCGCCGACAAGTACGAGAGCAGGTACGGGTCCCATGCGGACTGGGGCGTCCACGGCATACCGAGCGTCGACTGACTTCGAGGTCGATCGTGGCGATGGTCCCATTCGTAGATCTCGGGGCGGCCCAAGCCGAGATCGAACCGGAGCTGAACGCGGCACTCATGCGCGTAACCGCCTCGGGGCGGTACCTGCTCGGAGCTGAGCTGGAGCGCTTCGAGCAGGAGTTTGCCGCCTATTGCGGGACCCGACACTGCGTCGGGGTGGCAAGCGGGCTGAGCGCGATCGAGCTGGCGCTGCGGGCGGCGGGGATCGGCAGCGGGGACGAGGTGATCGTCCCCGCCTACACGTTCATCGCCACCTGGCTTGCAGTTTCCCGAACGGGGGCCAAGCCGGTGCCGGTCGACGTGCGGCAATCGACCTACAACATCGACGCCCGCCAGATCGCCGATGCGATCACGCCGAGAACGGCAGCGATGGTGCCGGTTCACCTGCGCGGCGAACCCGCCGAGATGGACATGATCGACGAAATCGCCGCTGCCCACGACCTGCTCGTGATCGAGGATGCCGCACAGGCCCACGGCGCCACCCACCGCGATCGCCGGGTCGGCGGCCTCGGCGTCGCCGCAGCCTTCTCCTTCTACCCGTCGAAGAACCTCGGCGCCGTCGGCGACGCCGGGGCGGTGACCACCGACGACGATGCGCTGGCGGAGAAGGTCCGGCTGTTGAGGAACTACGGGATGAGGGCCAAGTACGAGGTCGAGGAGGTGGGGGTCAACTCACGCCTGGGCGAGGTCCAGGCGGCGGCGCTCGGGGTCAAGCTGCCGTATCTCGATGGTTGGAACCGGACCCGCTCGGAGCTCGCGGATCGCTATCGCTCGTCCCTTGCCGGGAGCGAGGCGTTGACCCTGCCCGAGGTCGAGGGGTGGGCCGACCCGGTCTGGCATCTCTTCGTCGTCAATCATCCAGATCGAGACGCCTGCGGGGCTGCGCTCCGGAATCGCGGAATCGAGACGATGGTCCACTACCCCGTGCTGCCGCACCTGTCGAAGGCCTACCTGGACCACGGCTGGCCGCCGGGCAGCCTGCCGGTCGCCGAGCGGCTCGCCGGCTCGACGCTCAGCCTGCCGATGTATCCGGGGCTGACCGGCGAGCAGGTCGAGACGGTCGCCGCCGCGGTGCTGGAGACGCTGCCGCCAGCCTGACGGTTGTAGCGAATGCGGGTGGTCGATCAGGGAGTGCGCGCGGTCACGGCTCGCTGGAACTCGCCGTAGTCGCGGATGTAGTCGGACTCTTCGTAGGGGGCAGAGGCCAGCACCATGCAGACCGACCCCGAGGAGAAGTCGACCAGCTCGCGCCAGATCATCGCCGGCATGTAGAGCCCGAGGTAAGAGCGATTGAGCTGAATTCCCCTACGGTTGACGCCATCGTCGATGACGATTTCGAGACTGCCCGACATCGCGATCAGCAGTTGCTGGAGCTCGCAGTGGGCGTGTCCGCCGCGCTTCGCCCCGCCGGGAACGTCGTAGAGGTAATAGACGCGAGCGATGTCAAAGGGAACGTGTTTCTCGCCCTCGATGAAGGTGAGATTCCCCTGCGGGTTGTGGACAACCGGCAGCTCGACGAGCCTGCAATCATCGATGCTCAAGGGCGGCAACCCTACCAGCGCCTGTCCCGGTGGCCGTTACGATCCCGCGACGCCGCGCCTTCAGCTGCGCCACCATCGGACAGCCATGACTTCGATTCATCCCACCGCCATCGTCGAGTCCGACTCGATCGGGTCCGGCGTCACGATCGCCGAGTACGCCGTGGTGCGCGCCGGCGCCGAGGTCGGCGCCGGCGCCACGATCCATCCCCACGTCGTGATCGGGGCGAGCGTCGTCCTCGGCGACGGCGTCGAGGTCCTGCCGGGCGCCTACCTCGGCCGCGTGCCGCGCGCCGTGGGGGCGGTCGCCCGCGAGCCGACCTTCCGACCCGAAGTCCGGATCGGCCCCGGCTGCGCGATCGGGACGAACGCGACGATCTACTGCGACGTCGAAATCGGTGCCGATTCGCTCATCGGCGACGGCGCCTCGATTCGCGAGCTGTGCAAGATCGGAGATAGGTGTGTCGTGGGGCGCGGCTCGATTCTGGACCGCGACGTCCAGGTCGGGGAAGGGACCCGCATCATGGATCTGGTCGTCCTGGTGGCAAAAATGCGCCTCGGAAAGGACGTCTTCGTCGCCTCTCGGGTCGTTTCGACCAATGACAACCAGCTCGGCCGAGCGGGATACGTCTACGCCGAGATCCAAGGCCCCATCATCGAGGACGGGGCGATGATCGGGGGTGGAGCGGTGCTGCTGCCGGGGGTCGTGGTTGGCCGCTCGGCCGTCGTCGGCGCTGGCGCGGTGGTCACCCGCGACGTCCCGGCGGAAACTCGGGTGGTCGGCGTTCCCGCCAGGCCGCTCGATCCGTAGGTCAGGACGAGTCCGAGAGTCTGAGCGTGTAGGAGTTCCCCGGCGTCGCGGCCTCGTGCACCGCGCCCTGGCTTTCGATCGCCGAGGTGAGGTCGATCGGCTGGGCCGGTTCCCGCCGCGCCCGTCGGGTTCCCAAAAGCGGGAAACGGCTGCGCGGGCGCTTCAGCGCAATGCTTGAGGCCGGTTGGGAGAGCGCGCGGTCCCAGTCGGGAATCCACTGCATCTCGACCGAGTGCTGTGCTGCCTGTGACATCCAGGCGTCCCCCTCGGCGGGCATCTCGTGGTCGACGGCCCGGCATAGGACCGCCGCATAGCCGGACTGCATCCCGGTCTGCATCCGCCAAGGGGTGTCCATCTCGTCGTGCGGCTGGTAGAGGGACTCGATCGGCGCCAGCCGCAGGAGGCGAAGGAAGTACTCGAGCAAGCCGGTCGAGAGGTACCAGAAGGTGTTCGGCTCCTCCTGGAGCTTTCCGCCGGCGTTGAACTCGGCCGCGAAGCCGCGATCGACGATTACGTTGGTGGACACCGCCAGCACGCCGTTGCGTTTGAGCAGTCCCCGGAGCCCGGCCAGGATCATCAGCGGGGAGAAGACGTGGTAGAGCAGGCCGGAGCAGTTGACGAAGTCGAAGCCCTCGCCCTGCAGGGTCTCGGTGAGGGAGTACATCGGCCCGACCGTGCGGTACTCGAAGGACGCGCCGTAGTAGTGCCGAACCGCCGCAAGCTTCTGCTCGCAGTAGTCGAGCCCGTCTACCGCCAGCACCCGGGACGCGCCGCCGCGAGCCATCAGGGTAGGGGTCAGGCCCTCCATCGTCCCGATGTCCAGGCAGGACATGCCGCGCAGGTCGCAGCGACGCATCAGCAGCCGCGGCAGCATCGGTATCGAGGTGGGGTACTGGCCGGGGATGGCGGCGCCGGGCAGCAGCTCCACTCCGTAGTACCACCACTCGTCGAAAAGCGGGTCCGCCCTGAGCGCCTCGGCCGTCGCCGGAAAGTCGCTGCGGGTCGTCATTCGGCGGACCCTACCTGGAGAACGAGCGTGCGCGGCCCCGCAGCGCCCAGGCGATCGAAGCGCTCAGCCGAGGCACCCCGTGGCGCAGGTTGGGGTTCGTGGAGGGATCCGCCCTGGTCAGGTGAAGCCATTTTTCGACCAGCCGTTCCTTCTCCCAGTCCTCGACCTCGGTCGAGCGGCTCGAGGACTCGAAGTGGTAGAGGACGGTGTCCGGGTCGTAGACGACGCGACGCCCACCGGCGCGGAGCTTCAGGCAGTAGTCCATGTCGTTGTAGTTGACCGGGAGGGAGGTGCTGAAGCCGCCCACCTCCTCGAAGGCGTCGCGGCGGGTCATCAGGCAGGCGCCGGTCACCGCGAGGTAGTTCTGGGCGACGAGGACGTTGTTGGAGTAGCCGTTGAAGTCGCCCGAGAAGCCGCGGTAGATGTGACCGGGGTAGCCGCCGTTCTCGAACAGCACGCCGGCGTGCTGGAGGCGTCCGTCTTCCCAGAGGAGCCGTGCGCCAACCGCGCCGACCTCCGGGATCCCCGAGTACATCGCCAGGCGCTCGATCCAGTTGGGCGTCGACACCTCCATGTCGTCGTTGAGGACGAGCAGGTGCTCCCCCTCGCTGTGGATGGCGCCGCGGTTGACCTTCGACGAGAAGTTGAAGTCCCCCTCGAAGCGGACGATGCGGAGCCGATCGCCGGCGATCTCCTTCAAGTCATGCATCGTCTTGCGGTCGGTCGAGGGATCGACCACACAGATGACCTCGTAGTTCTCATAGCTGGACTTCTCGACGATGCTGCGCACGCAGTGGCTGACCAGGACGACGTTCTCGTAGCGCACTTCGCGCGACTGGCCGGCGGTGGGTATGACGATGCTCACCGATGGCTCGCGCTCGAGCCGCGGCCGCAGGTGGTAGACGCCGGGGCTGACCGCGTCACGCTCCGCTTCGGCGGGCAAGCCGATCCGCTTGCAATGGGCCTGGATCGCGCGGGTTCCGGCTTCGAAGGCCCATGGCTTCGTCTCTTCGCCGCCTCCGGCAGCGGAGGTCTCGAGCGTGCGCCAGTGGTAGAGCGCCTTGGGCACGTGCAGAACCTGCCGAGCCCGCTCGGTCACCTTCAGCACCAGGTCCCAATCCTGCGAGCCCTCGAGCTCCGGATCGAAGCCGCCGACCTCCTCTACCAGCGAGCGGCGCAGGACGCTGAGGTGGCAGGTGTACATCTGGGTCCGCATCCGCTCCGGCGACCAGTCCGGCTTGAAGAACGGCGCCGAGCGGTTGCCAGCGCGGTCGATCTTGTCTTCGTCGGTGTAGACGTAGTCCGCTTCGGGATTGGCTCGGATCGCCTCGTCGACGCTTGCCAGCGCGGCCTTGTGCAGCATGTCGTCGTGATCGAGGAGGGCGATGAACTCACCCTCCGCCATCGCCAGGGCGTCGTTGGAGGCGGTGGCGATCCCGCCGTTGGACTCGCGACGGGCGACACGAATCCGCGCGTCTTCGCGCTGCGCGGCGTCGAGCAGCTCGGCTACGTGAGGGCTGGTGGAGGCGTCGTCGACGAGGCAGAGCTCCCAGTCGGCAAAGCGCTGAGCGCGCACCGAGCCGAGCATCGCCTGCAGCACGTCGGCCGGCGTCTCGTACACCGGGGTGACGAGCGAGAACCTGGGTGCGGCCATCGGACCTATCTCCGCAGCCGGCGAAGCGCGGCGACGGCAGACCAGACAAAGGGGGGCAGCAACCCGCGCAGCCTGGCGACCGCGTTGAGCAGTTTTCCGGACTGCGCTTCCATCTCGGCCAGGCGCCCGCGGGCCGCCCCAAGTTCGGCATCCCTGGCAATCAGCAGGTCGCGCAGCCGCAGGATCTCCTCCTTGCAGCTGGCGATCTCCTCGCGCAGCCTGGGGTCATCCTCGCCGTACTCTCGGTTGGGCATCTGCTCCACGGAGGTAGCCTGCTCGGTCATGGCAGGCCAGTCTATCCCGCTCCGAGCCCGGGGCTGGTGACGATGACCGACGATCTCACGCTGTTCTTCGATCTCCTCGTTCACCTGGCCTTGACTGGTCTCCCCCTCGCTGCGGCCATGCTCTTCGCTGCCCGGCTTGGTGTGCGGCAGGTGCCGCTGTTGTTGGCGGTTGGCCTTGCGGTGAGCGGCGTCACGGCGATGCTTGCATTCTGGGTGTTCTACGCCGATCCCGTCGCTGGCAAGACCTTCTCCTACTTCGTCGTATTCGGCTCCGCTCTGCTCGCCGGCTGGTCCCTTTATGAAAACCGGATCGAGCGCGCGTTGCTGGGTCAGCTTGCGACCCCACTCGCGCTGTGGGCTCTCGGCTCCGCCTTCCTCGTCTTCCTCGGTTTCGCCCACGGCGGGACCGACAGTGCGCTTGCCACCTCCGCCACCCGCTTCTCGGGCCAGCTTCCGACCGACAACGACATTCCGCGGTTCTTCTCGGACTGGCTCTTCACTCACGGCCACCACGGCACCCCGCCGATCTTCCCTGGGGAATGGTTGGCCAGCGACCGGCCTCCCCTGCAGGTTGGCTACGCCCTGCTCGAGCGCACCTTCGCCTGGGACGAGACCGGCCTGCACTACCAGGTGATGGGAGTCGTGTTACAACAACTCTGGATCATCGGGCTTTGGGCATTGCTAACCGCGGGGCGGATAGGTCGTGTGACGCGTGCGCTGGCGATGCTCACCGTATTGCTCAGCGACATCGCGATCGTCAACGGGTTCTTCGTTTGGCCGAAGATGCTGCCTGCTGCGATGCTCATCGCAGCTTCGGCGCTCGTCCTGACGTCGCTCTGGGGGGACGTGCGGCGCAGTCTCTGGGGGGCCGTCCTGCTCGCGGCGCTGTTCGGCTTGGCGATGCTGGGACACGGATCGAGCGTGTTCGGGGTCATACCCCTCGCCCTCATCGCAGCCTTCCGCGGTCTGCCAAGCTTGCGCTGGATCGGAGTTGGCTTGCTGGTTGGCTTCGCCTTGATGAGCTCCTGGTCGGCGTACCAGAAGTACGGTGACCCGCCGGGGAACCGCTTGACGAAGTGGTATTTGGGTGGGGTGATCGAAATCGACGACCGCGGCGTGGTCGAGACGATTGCCGACGGCTACGGAGAAGCGGGGCTCGGCGGCACGATCGACAACAAGGTCGACAACTTCGTGGCTATGTCGGGCGGTGAACCGATGGCGCTGGGGGTGAAAAACGCGGTGCGAGTCGCCAAGGCGGGTGAGCTCGCCGACCTACTGGCGGAAATCCGAATGATCCTCTTCCTCTACCTGCTGCCGTCGTTGGGTTTGCTGCTCGGCGCTCCGATTGCGATGGCCGTGGGATGGCGGAGGCGGGGCCTCAACCCGGACGAATGGAGACTGGCGCTGGCGTGCCTGTTGGTCTTCACGGTCGGCGCCGTCGCCTGGGCCCTGATTCTGTTCGGCGGCACCCTGGCCAGCACGGTGATCCACCAGGGCTGCTACCTGATCCCCGTGTTGGGCCTCTGCGGCACGGCGGTGGGGTTGCGAGCAGTCTTCCCACGTTTCGCGGTCTGGCTGCTGGGCGCTAATGCGTTGCTGACGCTGGTGATCTACGCGCCCGCGCTGGAACCACCAGAAGGCTCCAGCTACTCGCTGTTCGCCGTCGTGATCGCGGCAGCGGGGCTGGCCGGGTTCGGCGCAACTGTGTTACGGGCGCCCTGAGCTTCCGCTGAGGCGACTACACTCGCCCGCCGATGGAGTGGCTGAGGCGCAACGCTCCGACCGTCCTCCTGGGCGTGGCGCTGCTGGCATCAGCGGTGCTGTTGCCGGTGCTCGGCTCCGGCACGACCTTCTTCCAGGACACCTGGGCCTTCCTTCTCGACCGACAGGACTTCACCGCCCGAGCGTTCCTCCTGCCGCACAACGAGCACATCGCGGTGATTCCGGTGGCGCTCCAGAAGTTGGAGTTGGCGCTGTTTGGGATGACCACCGCTACCCCGGAACGCGTGGTGTTGACCATGGCCGTCCTGACCAGCGCGACGCTTCTATTCGTGTACGTACGCCGCAGAATCGGGCCCTGGCCCGCCTTGATAGCCGCTTCGCTGCTGCTCTTTCTCGGGCCGGCCTGGGCGGATCTGCTCTGGGGTTTCCAGATCGCTTTCGTCGGTTCCGTGCTGTTCGGGGTCGCGATGCTCCTCGCCCTCGACCGCGGCGACCGCCGCGGAGACATAGCCGCCTGCGTCCTCCTGGCGCTGTCCATCGGCTTCTCGAGCCTCGGCTTGTCGTTCCTGGTGGGGGCCGCAGCCGATGTGGTGCAGCGGCGCCGTAGCCATGGCCTAAAGCGGGCGTATCTCGTGGCGGTCCCGGCGCTCCTCTACGCCGCCTGGTGGGTGGGCTGGGGGCACGAGGCCGAACGGCACATCACGCTCGAGAATGTCCTCACTTCCCCCGCCTATGCGCTTGAAGGCATGGCCACGGCGGTTGAGGCGCTGGTGGGCTTGAACAAGTCAAGTGCGGCCAGCTCCGTGCCGCCGGACTGGGGCGTGCCGATTCTGGTGGTGCTGATCGCGCTCGTCATATATGGACAGGTGCACCGGCCCGGTCTCTCTCCGCGTTTCTGGCCGGTTGCCGCCGCGGCGGCAACCAACTGGCTGCTCGCCGCGTTCAACTTCGTTCCCGGCCGAGAGGCATACCAGAACCGCTACCTGTACGCCGGGGGTGTCTTCGTCCTCCTGCTCGCCGCCGAGCTGTTACGCGGAGTGCGATTCAGCAGACGCGGACTGCTCGTAGCCGGTGTCGTGGCGGTGGCAGCCGTCACCTCGAACCTTGTCCCGCTGCGACACGGGAGCGATTGGTTGAGAGAACAGGCCGCCTTGACTCGCTCCGACCTAGCGGCGATGGAAATCGCCAGCCGCACAATTCAACCCGAATTTTCGCTCGCGTCGCCGGAAGTCACTGGCACCGCCTCACTTGCCGTCGTCGAAGCCGGTAAGTACTTCGAAGCCATACACCGATGGGGATCCCCTGCCTACTCTCCGGCGGAGCTGGAATCCGCGCCAGAGCCAGGCCGCCACTACGCGGATGTCGTCCTGGCATCGGTGCTGCCGATCTCGACCGTGACCAGGCCCGGTGCCTTTCGTGCGGTCGCCCCGGCGGGCAAGCGCTGTGTGGTCTTGCTCGGTGGCGCCGCCTCCGAAAGGTTGGAGGTGCCGCTTTCCTCCGGCCTGGCCAAGATCGAACTGGCGTCAGGCCCGCATGCGGCCTTCTCCTTGCGCCGCTTTGCTGTCGACGAATTCCCAGTCCTCACCCCGGGCGCCTCCGGCGATTCGGTGACGCTGCTGCGGATCCCCCGCGACAATGCCTCGCAGTCCTGGTACTTGCATGTCGAAGCGCAACAGCGGGCCCGGATCTGCCTCTAAGCCCATCTAGAGATCCTCGGCGATCCGCGGCGCCTCACGGTTGAAGATCCAGACCGCGAAGGCACAGGCCGAGACGAAGATCGCCAGCGCCGGCAGCAGGTGAAGGGGGCCGCCTGCGGCCTCGGCCGCGGTCGGCGCTTCGGGTTCGATCATCCAGACGCGCACCTGCTCGAAGATCACCGCCAGCGGGCTGATCATCAGCAGGTGTTCGATCGAGGGATCGTCGAGGCCGTTCTTGCCTAGCGGATAGAGGATCGGCGTGGCGTAGAAGAGCATCTGTGCGAGGACCGTCCAGATGATCGCTACGTCGCGGAAGCGCACATAGAGGACCGAGACCATCATGCTGACCGCCGTGCTGAAGACGAAGAGGACCGCGAGCGCGAGGGGGAACAGCAGCCAGGTCCAGGTCGGATCGACGCCCCAGGCGAGGATGAAGACGAAGACGACAACGAGGTTGAGGCCGAGGTTGAAGAGCGCGGTCAGCACGGTGGCGAGCGGGATGACCAGGCGTGGGAACTGGGTCTTGCGCACGACGCCCTCATGGGCGACGACCGAGGTGACCGAGTTCTGCGTCGCTTCCTGGAAGAAGGTGAAGAGGACGATGCCGAGCAACAGCAGTACGGGGTAGTAGGGCAGGTTGTGGCCGACCCTGAAGACCTTGGTGAAGACAAACAGCAGCACCCCGAAGAGCATCAGCGGGCGAACCAGCGACCAGACGTAGCCGAACACCGTGCCGAAGTAGGCGCGCTTGAATTCGGTCACCGACATCAGCCGCAGCAGGTCGAAGAAGCGCCGCCGACCGCCGCCGAGGGAGGACGGTCCGCGGACCTCGCGCAGCGGCGCCGCCGTCCCGGGGGGCGACACGCTCACGGGGCGGCCCCGTCCTCGATCGTGGCGCCGACCTCGTGCTCGAGCGTGACGACGCCGGTGGTCCTCGGGCCACCGAAGACGAGGAACTCGGCTGCGCCCTGGACATACAGCGCCACGGCGCCCTCTTCGAAGGCGCGGTTGACCCCGCAGTGGACGAAGTACCGCCCCGCGGCGAGCGGGTTCTCGAGCTTGGCCGCGACCTTGACCCGTTGCCCCGCGGCGATCTCACGCGCGCCCTCGGCCTCTCCCACCGGGATCCCGAACTGGAAGACGCCGACTCCGTCGGCGTTGGCGACGACGAAGCCGACGTCGAGCCCCGGCAGGTCACCCTTCGATTCCAGCTCGACCCGCAAACGGATCTCCTCGCCATGCTCCAGCGTGTTGACCCGGACGCCGTCTGCATTCTCGATCCAGGCATCGCAGAGCCGCACCGTGGCGCTCTCCGAGGCGTCGCCGCCCTGGACGTGGTCCGCCAATTCGCTGCCACGCTCGAAGTTCAACCGCAGGTAGCGGCGGCCCACCTCCGCCGGGTCGCCGACGTGCTGGATCTTGCCGCCGTCGATCAGCATCGCCCGGTGGCAGTACTCCTCGACGGTGGCCATCTCGTGGGTGACGAGGACGATCGTCTTGCCGGCGGCTTTCATCTCGCGGAAGGCATCGGCGCACTTCTGTTGGAAGGCCGCGTCGCCCACCGCCAGCACCTCGTCGATCAGCAGGACGTCGGCGTCGACCTCCATCATCAGCGAGAAGGCGAGCCGGACCAGCATCCCCGACGAGTAGTTCTTCAGCTTCAGGTCGACGAAGTCGCCGAGCTCGGCGAACTCGAGTACCGCGTCGAGTCGGCCACGGCTCTCTTGCGGGGTGAGGCCCATCATCACTCCGTTCAGCACGACGTTCTCGCGGGCGGTCAGCTCGGCGTTGAAGCCGACTCCCAGCTCGATGAACGGGGCCAGCCGGCCGGCCATCCGGATCGTCCCGGCGTCGGCGCGGTAGATGCTGGCGAGGAGCTTCAGCAGCGTGCTCTTGCCGGAGCCGTTGCGGCCGACGATGCCGAAGAACTCGCCCCGTCGGATCTCGAAAGAGACGCCGTCGAGGGCGCGCAGCTCACGGTAGTCGCGGGCGGAGAAGGGCCGCACCATGCGCTCTTTGAGCGAGTCGACGCGGTGGGTCGGGATGCGGAATGACTTGTGCAGGTTCTCGACCTGGATCGCCGCTCTGCGAGCGGCTTGCGGCATCGTGGGACTGTCCACGGGAAGCGGGGTTGCGGGGGCGTTGTCAGTGGGCATCGGGGCGTGTGCGCGCTTCGGTCCAGAGCCGGCTCCGAGCCGGCGGACGTGGCGAACGCTAGCGCGGCCGGCCGCCGGCAGGGACGACGGGCGAGTCCGGGCGTGGGGTGGGGTAGGCGTCGAGGACCCTTTCGCACTGGATCTGCATTCCGAAGCCGGGTGGGGAGGTCGGGACCGCGACTTCAGGGGGCCGTTCGCGTGCGCAGGTGACCGCGGCCGCCTTCAGGGCCGCATCCCAGGGCGGGGCGCCGCGAACTGCGGTTTCCCGTGCCCAGAAGGAGGTCGCCAGCGCGATCAGCAGGACCGCGCACGTCGCGGCGCTGAGCGGCGACAGCCGCCGGGTCGCCGCGCGGCGCCGCGCGGCGCCGTCGACGAGCACTACGACGGCGCTGACCACGAGCAGCGCCGGCACGATCGCGTAGCGGCTGCCGGTGCCGTTGTGGATGCCTTCCGGCCACACCATCTGCGTCCCCACCGCGCGCTGGTAGACGGAGACGACGAACATCGCCAGCGAGGTCGGGATCGCGAGCGCGGCGATGTAGCGGGCGGCTGGAGTCGAGCGCTTTGCCCCGATCGCCAATCCCGCCAGCCCGGCGAGGGCAATGGCGATCAGCAGCGGCCAGCCAAGGTGCTCCCAAGCGATGCCGCCGAGGTGCAGGCCGAAAGGCGTTCCGTCGACGACGCGCTGCAGGTAGACGGTCCAGATGTCGCTCGTCCACAGCGGGGTCACCGCCTGTTCGTTGTTGAGAGCGAGTACGGGCACCTGGACGAGGCCGCCGATCGCGAAGCCGGCGAGGATGGTCAGGTCGCGGCGGTCGCGAGCGGCGGCGGCGCGCAGCGCGGCAAGCGGCAGGAAGAACCAGACGCCCGGCGTGCTGAGCCCGGTCGCGAGCAGGAAGAGCGCGGCGAGGACGGCTCCGCGCATCGTCCGCGGGCGCCAGAGCAGAATCCAGAAACTGGCGAACAGCATGTACCAGGGCACGTAGGCGGCTGAGTCGAGGGACTCGAGGCCGGCCACGGGCACCAGAACCGCTACGGCGGCGAGCGTCCCGCGCAGGTACGGGTCGCGGACGTGGGCGGCGCTCGCATGCCAGACGACGAACCCGCTGAGCGCAACGACGGCGGCGGAGAGGATCGAGGTCGCCGCGGCGGTGTCCTGCAGCGGCACGAGGGTTGCCCCCTCGGCGATCAGCCGCGGGACGACGACGAGGTAGGTGGCGTAGGTGTGGACGATCGCGTGCCAGAAGTCCTGGTGCAGCGCTTCCTGGAGGTAGATCGGCCCGTCCTCCGCCCAGAGCGAGTTGAGCGAGGCCGACCAACCGATGCGGGCGAGTTGGAGGACGACCGCGAGCGCCACCAGGGCGGTGGCGACGACCGCGCCTTCGCCTCGCCCGAGCCCCGTCCGGGCCGGCGGTGCTTCCGGGAACAGCGACTCGCCGAGCCGCAAGAAGGGACCCCTGCGCATCGGGCGCACGATATCGGCGGCCGGGGGCGCCGAGGTCGTGCGACCCGACCAGCTGTCAGGCTTCTCCGCCGTGGGCGAGCCCCTTTCCGTCGCCGTGGTGATTCCGAGCTGGAACTCGCTGGGCTACCTGCCCCGCTGCCTCGACTCCGTCCGCGACCAGGAATTGGAGCTCGAGCTGTTCGTCGTCGACAACGGCTCCGGCGACGGCTCGGCCGAGTACCTCGAGTCCGAGGGCATCCCGCATGTGGCGCTCCCTGCCAACATCGGCTTCGCCGCCGCGATCGACCTCGCCGTGCACGGGGTCGCCGCGGACGCGCTTCTGGTGCTCAACGCGGACACCGAGCTCGAGCCTGGATGCGCCGGCTGCCTGCGCGATGCGCTGGCCGCCGATCCGTCGCTCGGCGGGGTGCAGCCGCGCATCCTCCAGCTCGAGGACGGGGCGCACGAACGCTCGATCGAGAACGCCCGCCTCTATAGCGCCGGTCAGGCGTTGACCCGGGACGGGCGGGCATTCGAGCAAGGGATGGGGGAGGCGCAGGGCCCGTGGAGCGCCGGGCGACGCGAGATCTTCGGCGTCTGCGGCGCTGCCTGTCTTCTACGTCGCGAGCTGTTCGCCGCGCTCGGCGGCTACGACGAGAGCTACTTCGCCTTCTACGAGGACGTCGATCTGAACGTGCGGGCGCGAGTCGCCGGCTGGCGCTTCGAGTACGTCCCCGAGGCGGTCGCCTGGCACGCCGGCAACGCCTCCTGGCAGGCGGGCTTCGAGCGCCCGGGCGCCGACAACGCCCGCTTGGTCGCCCGCAATCGCCTCGCCACCCAGATCAAGTTCATGCCGGCGAGCGCGGTTCCGAGGATCGCCGCGGCAGAGGTGGGCTCGCTGCTCCGGGCTGCCCGTCAGCGCCGCTTCGGCGCCACCCTGGGCGGCAAGCTCAGCGCCCTACGCCGCCTGCCGGTCCTGCGCCGCGAGCGCCGCCGCCTGCGCGCCGAGGGCAACCCCTCGAATGCCCGCCGCTGGCTCGGCGCAAGCGCAAGCGCGTCCTCTTAGAACCTGTCTCAAAACTCGCGTGTGCGACTGGCGAGCGCCGGACCGAGCGGGGCAAGGACGCAGGGAGGCCTAATGGCAGCGCCATTTGGCCGACTGAGGACGCCGGCCCGCGAAGTGTGTCCGCCGCCGCCAGGCGTGCGCGGGGGTTTTGAGACGGGTTCTTAGCCTCAGCCGCGGCGACGGCGGCGCAGTGCGAGCGCCTCGCGCGGGGTGATGTCGAGGAGGGCGTCCCGCGGGACCGTTCGCCGCTCCAATTCGCCGCCCTCGCGCCAGCCGCGCAGGCGGCCGCGCAGCCCGGTGGTGGTGCGATCGGCCAGCACCTGCCCGGCGCAGATCGCTCCCTCGGTAGCGAGCACGCGGACGGCGTCGCGCGGCTTCGACATGACGCCGTAGCGGCGCAGCATGTAGCCGCGGCTCCAGCCGGTGCGGGCGTACTTGCCGCCGCTTCCCGCCCCGAGGCTGGCCGAGTAGGCGTGCACTGCCCGTGCCTCGGGGGCGAGGCGGCAGCGGGCGCCGGCGGCGCGCAGCCGCAGCGCCAGGTCGAGGTCCTCGTAGTAGAGGAAGATGCGCTCGTCGAAGCCGCCGGTGGCGTGGAAGGCGTCGAGGCGATAGAGGGCGGCCCCGCCGGTGGGGCCGAGCGGATCGGGGGCTTCGAAGGTCACCTCGAGAGGCTCGCCGTGCAGGTAGTCGAAGCCCATCAGGGTGCGGTCGGCGACCACCCCGGCGGAGTCGATCAGCCCCGGCGCGGCTTCCTGGACGAGCACGCCGGCGGCGCACTCGGCTCCCTCGGTCGCCGCATCGAGTAGCGCCTCGACGAAGCGCGGCTCGCACTCGACGTCGTTGTTGAGTAGGACCACCGGGTCGGCCGGGTGCTTCTCGACCGCGCGGTTCAGCGCCCGGCCGAACCCGAGGTTCCGCCCCAGCTCCAGCAGCTCCACCTCCGGGAACTCGCCGCGCAGCAGCTCGGTCGTGCCGTCGCTGGAGCCGTTGTCGACCACGACGACCTCAACCGGACGCGTCTGCACGCGCAGGCTGCGCAGCGTCTTGCCGAGGCGCTCGCGCCCGTTGTAGGTGGGGATGTAGACGGCCGGTCGCATGATTGTGCTGGCGCAGTAGGGTTGCAGCCTCGCAATGGAGCCTCTGAAGGGACTTATTCTCTCCGGCGGCGCCGGCACCCGCCTGCGCCCCATCACCCACACCTCGGCGAAGCAGCTCGTGCCCGTCGCCAACAAACCCGTGCTCTTCTACGGGATCGAGGCGCTGGTCGACGCCGGCGTGAAGGAGATCGGGATCATCATCGCGCCGGAGACCGGCGAGGAGATCCGCGCGGCGGCCGGCGACGGCTCCGCCTTCGGCGCCGAGATCACCTACATCCTCCAGGACAGGCCCGCCGGCCTCGCCCACGCGGTGCTGACCGCAGAGGAGTTCATCGGCGGCTCCCCCTTCGTCATGTATCTGGGCGACAACCTCCTGGCCGACGGCCTGCGCGGCCTCGTCGACAGCTTCCGCGAGTCCGGGCCCGACGCGCTGATCCTGCTCACGCCGGTCTCCGACCCCAGCTCCTACGGGGTCGCCGAGCTCGACGGCGACCACGTCGTACGGCTGGTCGAGAAGCCCAAGGACCCGCCCTCCAACCTCGCCCTGGTCGGCGTCTACCTCTTCGGCCCGCCGATCTTCGAGGCCGCTCGCGGCCTGGAGCCCTCCTGGCGCGGCGAGTACGAGATCACCGAGGCGATCCAGGCGCTGATCGAGGACGGCCACAGGGTGCAGTCGGAGGTGGTCGGCGGCTGGTGGAAGGACACCGGACAGCTCGCCGACATGCTCGAGGCCAACCGGCTCGTGCTGGAGGAGATCGAGACGCGCCTCGATGGCGAGATCGACGAGGCCTCGCGGGTCGAGGGCCGGGTCGTGGTCGAGGCGGGCGCCACGCTGAGCGATTCGGTCGTACGCGGCCCCGCCGTGATCGGCGCCGGCGCCCGCATCGAGAGCGCCTACGTCGGCCCCTACACCTCGATCGGCGAGAACGTGCGGATCTGCCGCTCCGAAATCGAGCACTCGATCGTCCTCTCCGGCTCCGTGGTCGAAGACCTCGGCACGCGGATGGAGGCGAGCCTGCTGGGCCGCGAAGTCAAGCTGACCCGCAGCGACGGCATGCCGAAGACGCTGCGGATGCTGGTCGGCGACAAGTCTGAGATCAAGATCATCTGAATCGGGCTGCTTCGGCCACGGGATTTGGCTTGGTCAAACGTTTTTTGTCCGGCCAAGCCCGGTTCTTTCCGGTCCGACCGGCAAATTGCTCAAACCGGCGTGGAGTAATACGGCGGTCGAGGTCGTAGGATTTCTCTGGGTCGGGACCCGCGTGGTTTCATCCTCGGAGGTCGCCCCAAGCCTCCACCGAGGGCTGACCACCCCGGCCGCTGACAGAGCCCAAGGCGAGAGGGGCGGGCAGGCGCAACTGGGCCACCCGCCCCCTCTGCCTTCACGACATCAGCCGTTCTTGGCGATGTAGAGCATCGGCAAGACGACACGCTCAGTCTTGAGCACCATGTGATCACCTCCTCCCACTAGCTCGGGGCGCCGCCCCGTGTTCAGCGGGCGAGCGCCTTAACGCGAGCCGTAAGAATGCTCTAAATTTCTTGAGCAATCAAGGTGGGATGTCGCATCGCGCGAGCGACCACCGCAAAAGTTGCTTAACTACTCGGCGCTTCGAGCCCTAATGCATCCCCCGATGAAACCTTTGGTTCCTGACAAAAAAACATTGGGGGAAAGGTGAGCAAAGGGACTGAGGGCGAGGGTCAAGGGTGCAAAGACAAGCGGATAGCCGAGGGTGGTCGGAAGACCCAACCAAAAGCGAAGGTGAAACCGAAACGGGAATACCCCTCCTACCAGGGCACCACGAAGGAAGCGAGAGAGCGAGCGGCAGGCCTGATTCCCAGCCGGAACTTCGCGATCATCGCCAGTGACCCGCTGAAAGCGCAGATCGTCGCGGTGGCGCTCCAGCGCCCCTACTCGCCCAGCGAATACGCCAGGGAGTCGGGCGTGTCGCTGCAAGTGGCGTCCTACGCTTTCAAAGTGCTACGGGAAAAGGGCATCCTCG
>Ga0222622_10000020_pt1 | contig 83376 bp, 79 predicted proteins | sample PLM2_5_b1metaG_FD_177335 | JGI IMG/M metagenome (GOLD analysis project Ga0222622, IMG submission 177335) | Groundwater sediment microbial communities from an aquifer in East River, Colorado, USA - PLM2_5_b1 | ecosystem: Environmental > Terrestrial > Soil > Riparian zone | place: USA: East...
GAACTGCGAGGTAGATGGCCCCGGCAAGGAGCGGCAGTAGAACCGCTGCACTCAGAGCGAGCAGGAGGCGAACTCGGATCAGCGTCATGCGCCGCCTAACGGACCGCGCTTAAGCTGCGGCGCGCTGGTAAAAGAGTAGTCATTCAATATCCTACGCGCGCCGTCAGCTTCAAGCGCTTGTTAGACAGCGGCTTCACCGCAAGTGCTTCCAATTGGCGCCGGCGAAGAGGAGGGCCACAAATAGGAGGAGGGATCCGCGAACCGGCAGATGCTGGACGAGTGCAACCACAGTCGGTATGGCCCAAGCCACAAGCATCAGAAGGACGCCGATCTTCCGCTGTCGGCGAATCAGGACCGCTGCCACGCAAGCGATCGAGCCCGCAAGGACGTTTACGACGATGAACAGCAGCCCGGCCCCAGACGAAATCGCGGGGATACCGATGGCGAGCGCAGCGAGGATCGTGAGGACCCCAACGACCCAACACAGCGTGGAGGCTATCCGAACACCAGTCGGTGCCTGCGTGGACGGAGCCGGCGGATTCGTCGGTTGAGAAGGAGCTGGACTAGTCATGACGATGTCCTCTGCCGCTGTCTAACGGATCGCGCTTAAGCTGCGGCGCGCCGAAAAAAGATTCGTTCCATAATCTACGCGCGCCGCCAGCTTCAAGCGCTTGTTAGGCAGCCCGCATCAGCTCCCTTGAAGGCGTCGAATGGTCCTCTCAAGCTCCACCAATTGCCTCTGGGTGTTCTCGTCGCGTAGGTCAAGCACTCGGAACTGTTCCGATTGTCCATCGAGACGCGGGATCTCCCCAGGCGCCTTTAGATCAGCACAGAGCCGCTGATGTAATTCCTCGGCTGCCGAGAGATCGGTGGCCGCACGTTCCCAGAGTTCAGCGCGCTCTTTCTGCTCGCGCTGAGTGTCCCAGCGGAGAGTCTCGGCGTCAACGAAGCGCGCGAGAAACCTTCCTGAGCCGGTCCAGGCCAGCCGCAAGAAGACGTACGATGTGGGCAGCATGGCGAGGGCAATCAGAAGAAGCTCAAGCTCGCTGGCGCCCCACGGCCCGGGAGCAACGAACACATCGAATGCTGCGAATCCACCTGCGATGAGACAACCGACCGCGATGAGGCCAGCCAGGACACGAAACGGCCAACGCATGCGGAATCGGGAGGCTGGAATTCCATCCACTGGGGCCACGTGCTTTGAGCGGTTGGGCTGCCTAACGGACCGCGCTTAAGCTGCGGCGCGCTGAAGAAGGATTCATTCCTTAATCTCCGCGCGCCGCCAGCTTCAAGCGCTTGTTAGGCTGCGCACCGATAGGTGCCGCTCGGGTCCTGCCCTGCACCGCTGCTCGAGAGCCGCGCCACCGGTCCTCCTCCGTGCCTCGCGAGCTGGGGGCTGTGTCGACCGACGCTCGGATCTCACCAGCAGCCACCGCGCCCCGCCCCGACGAGACCTGCCCCGCATTTGCGCTCAGGACGGAAACGAACTCGCCCGACGGATGCGCGTGATTCCTGGGAGCCGTCCCCGCGGTGGTTGTGACAAACGTCTCTGGCAGTTTCTCAAGTTGCGCAGCCTAACTAGGAATTAGATGGTCTTTTTAGACTAAACCGGACGCCGCAATTCCGCTACCTAGTCCCCAGTTCGTACGCCCCAAGTGGGATTAGGCAGCCTGCCTAATCCCTTTGCTAAAGCTTGTCCGCGGGACTACGCACACCCAGGCCTCCTCGGCGCAAAACGTGGGTGTAGATCATGGTCGTCCGGACGTCGGAATGGCCCAGCAGTTCCTGGACCGTGCGAATGTCGTACCCCGCCTCGAGCAGGTGCGTGGCGAACGAATGGCGCAACGTGTGGCAGCTCGCCGGCTTCGTGATGCCCGCCGCGAGCACCGCCTCGCGAAATGCGCGTTGCACCACGGTCACATGCAAGTGATGCCGCCGCTGCTCACCGCTCGGCCCGTGCGTATGTACGTGAGTAGCGGGAAAGACCCATTGCCAGCCCCATTCCCGCCCGGCATTGGGATACTTGGTCCCCAACGCCCCCGGGAGCTCCACCCACCCCCTGCCCTCGGCGATATCCCGCTCATGCTGCTGACGGATCGCCGCGAGATGATGCAGCAACGGGCTCTTGAGGCGCTCGGGCAGCATGGTGGCGCGGTCCTTGTCTCCCTTCCCCCCGCGCACGGTGATCTCGTTCGCCGCGAAATCCACGTCCTTCGCCCGCAGGCACAACACTTCGAACAAGCGCATCCCCGTCCCGTACAGCAGCGCAGCCATCAGCTGGGTCCGCCCACGCATGCGCTTCAGCACTCGGCGCACCTCGTCGGCCGTGAGCACCACGGGCATGCGCTTCGGCCGCTTCGCCCGCGCCAGCCCCGCCAACCATCCGACCGGCACCTCGAGGACGTCGCGATAGAGGAAAACGAGGGCGGACAACGCCTGATTCTGCGTCGACGCACTGACGTGACGCTCCACCGCGAGACTCGACAGAAACCGCGTCACCTCGGCGTGCCCCAGCTCCCGCGGATGCCGCAGTCCGCAAAACCGCACGAACCGCCGCACCCAGTGCACGTACACCTCCTCCGTGCGTCGGCTGTAATGCCGGAGTCGTAATGCCCGGCGCAATGCGCTGAGGAGTTGAGAGCCTGACATGGTGACACGGTAGTCGGGAGACCCCGGGTCTGCGGTCCGAATCTCGGCAACCGGGGGGTATTCCTACGCACTCGACCCCAAAAAACCGCTAGGCGTCTAGGCGTCTCGGCGTCTGCCTAGTCCCTGGGCGTCTCCCACCCCGTCAGGCTCTGGGGTGATAGCTCTTATGAACCGATCTCAAGTAGTCCCGATCGACATGCGTGTAGAGTTGAGTCGTGGAGAGATCCGCATGCCCCAGCATCTCCTGCACAGCGCGTAGGTCGGCTCCTCCCTCTAGCAGATGCGTCGCGAACGTGTGCCGCAACGTATGTGGCGTCACCCGCTTCGTGAGCCCCGCCCGCTTCGCCATCTTCTTGATCACGCCCCACGCCCCCACGCGGGATAGCGGTCCCCCCCGGGCATTGAGGAACAACGCCCCACGCCCCACGCCCTTATCCAGCGTAGGCCGAATCTCGCGCGCGTACAACGCCACGGCCCCAAGCGCTCGGCGCCCCACGGGCACGAGCCGCTCCTTGGACCCTTTGCCGAAGACACGCGCGACGCCTTCTTCGAAAAGAATGTCCTGCAGGGTGAGCCCCACCAGCTCCGACACCCGCACGCCCGTCGCATACGCGAACTCGAGCAGCGCCCGATCGCGAATGGCGAGCGGCTCGTCGGTGTTGGGCGCGGCGAGCAGCCTCTCGATGTCGGCGACGGTGAGCACGGACGGCAGCGTGCGCCACCGCTTGGGGGACTCGATCCGCTCGCTCGGATCGCGCGTCACGATCCCTTCGCCCACCAGGAACTTGTAGTACGTCCGGAGCGCCGAGACCTGGCGGCGAATCGTGGTCGCCGCGAGGCCTAAGTCCTTCAAGAAGTAGATGAACTCGCGCAACTGCGCCGCCGTAACATCGCCGGGGCCGCGGATCCCCTTGCTCTCCCCGTACTCGGCGAGCCGGCGGACGTCGCGCAGATAGTTCGCAACCGTGTGCGGGCTGTTCCCCGCCTCGAGCGCGAGGTAGTCGCGAAACTGCTCGAGCCGAAAGGCGCGAGCTACCGCTTGAGACGGCGCAGAGTCCATATGGCTGCCGCGAACAATAGCGCGACGGCGAGGACGGCGAGCACAGTATTCACCCGTCGCAGCACGCGCAGCACCTGCTCGAGGTTCGTGCCGAGGGTGGTGATCAAGAGCGTGAGCGCGCCGTAGTAGAAAGCCGACGCCCCGGCGAGGGGTACGAGCGCCCGCCAAGCCGGTACCCGCGCGATCCCCGCGAACGGCATTACGAGACCGCGCCATACCGGTAGCAATCGGGAAAAGAAAATCCCCCACGAGCCGTGGCGTGCGTATTGCTCTTCGATCCGAGCGATCGTCGCGTCCGACATGAGACGGCGGCCGAGCACCCCTTGGAACAAGGCGCGGCCATGGCGCCGCGCCAGCGCGTATACGATCGCGCCCGATCCGACGTTGGCGGTCCAAGTGAGCCCGAAGACGAGCCAGGGATCCATGATGTCGCGGCCCGCGAGAAAGGCGCCCAGCGCGACCGCGGTGTCGGCGGGGACCGGGGGAAAGACGTTTTCGACGGCAGCGAGCGCGGCGATCAGCCCGTACAGCGGGCCCGGAGGGAGGGACTCAAGAAAATGGAGGAGGTCAGTCACCGTGGGCCTTGAGGGTCGCGACGGCCAGCACCGCGATCCCCTCGCCTCGGCCGATCCACCCCATCCCCTCGTTCGTCTTCGCCTTGATCGAAACGTGCGCGGGGCCCGCCAGGATCGCCTCGGCGATCTTGGCCTCCATCGCGTCCGTGTGCGGAGCGATCTTCGGCTGCTCGGCGATGATCGTCACATCGGCGTGGACGAACTGGAATCCCGCCTCCACGACTTTCAGAAAGGCCTGATTCAACAGGTGGATGGAGTCCGCATCTTTCCAGCGGGGGTCATCGCTCGGAAACATCTTGCCGATGTCGCCGAGCCCCGCGGCACCGAGCAGGGCGTCGGTCACGGCGTGGGCGACGGCGTCGGCATCGGAGTGGCCCTTGAGCCCGCGATCATGCGGGATCTCGACGCCGCCGAGGATGAGCTTCCTTTTCTTGTTCTTGGGAGCGAACGCGTGCGAGTCGTAGCCGATCCCGACGCGCACTCAGACCTTCTTGCCGAGAATCCGAAGGGCGAGATGCGCGGCGTTCTTGGCGTTGTCGATGCCCACCGTGGCCACGGGCACGCCGGGCGGAACCTGGACCGTGGCGAGCAGCGCGTCGAGACCGTTCAAGGGGCCGACGGCGAACGGCACGCCGATGACGGGGAGATCGGTGAGCGACGCGGCGAAACCGGGCAAGGCGGCGGAGAGTCCCGCTCCCGCGATCACGACCTTGAAGCCTTTGGCGCGGGCCGTCTTGACCAGCTCGCCCGTCGCCTCAGGCTGGCGATGCGCCGAGGAGGCGTGGAACTCATACGTAACGCCGGCCTTGGTGAGTATCTCGAACGCCGGCTCGATCCGCGGCTTGTCGGACTCCGACCCGACTATGATCAGGACGTCGGGCATCTAGGCGGCGTCTTCGAGAATCGTATAGTCCTGGCGGCGCTTCTTGGGCGTGTACCCGGCATCCGCGATCAGTCGCTGCATCTCGGCGAGCGTGGTGCGGTTCGTAGTGTTGGCGGCCGACACGACGTTCTCCTCCATCATCAGGGACCCGAAGTCGTTCGCGCCGAAGCGCAGCGCCACCTGCCCCACCTTCATGCCCATCGTCACCCACGACGCCTGAATGTTGGGCACGTCGGGCAGGACGATGCGCGCGATCGCCTGGGTGCGCAGATAGGTGACGGCGTCGGTCTTGGGGAGATGCGCGAGCTGCGAGTTCTCGGGTTGTAGCGGCCAGCAGATGAACGCCGTGAACCCGCGCGTGCGCCGCTGCACCTCGCGCACCCGGTACAGATGCTCGATGCGATCGGCCAAGGTCTCACCCAACCCGTACATCATCGTCACCGACGTCTTGAGGCCCAATCCGTGTGCGACCTCCATGACCTCGAGCCACCTGTCCGCCCCTGCTTTTTTTCGTGCGACCTGGTCGCGGATCTCTTGCACCAGAATCTCGCCCCCGCCGCCGGGAATCGAATCGAGCCCCGCCGCCATCAGCTCCTTGATGACATCTTCGATCGTCATCCCGAAGCGTCCCGCGAAGAAGTCGACCTCGGACGGCGAGAACCCATGGATATGAATCGGATGGTGCCGCTTGATGTAGCGCAGCAGATCGAGATACCACTCGAACGGGATGTAGGGGTTGTGTCCCCCCTGCATCAGGATCTGCACGCCGCCGATCGCCTTCAGCTCGTCGATCTTGCGCCCGATCTCCTCGTACGACAGGAGATACCCTTCCTTGTGCTTGGGCCGCCGGTAGAACGCGCAGAACTTGCAGTCGGCGACGCAGACGTTGGTGTAGTTGATGTTCCGGTCGATGATGTACGTGACGACGTTCTCGGGATGCAGCTTCCACCGGGTCTCGTCGGCGAGCCGGCCCAGCTCGAGCAGCGGCGCTTTGTCGTACAGCTCCAGGTACGAGCGGAACTCAGGAGTCGTCCGGTCGACCATCGTCAGGCCACCTGCAGGAATTGCAGCGAGCCGTCGGGCACGATCCCCTCCGCCGCCAGGCGTCGGAAGAAGTCGGTCAGCCCAGCGAGATGCTTGTACGTGAACGCGTAGTCGAGCCCCTCCAGGTACTCGCGACAGCCTTCGAGCGAGACGCCGGTCGCCCCAGCGGCGTCCTCGGCGAGCAGTTCCAGATGCGCGAGGCCCCAAGCGCGGGAGTCCAGCAAGCTCCGGTGACCCCGCTGCACGGCAGCGGGGTCCGCGACCCGCCGGGCCGCCCACACGGCAAAGACGAAGGGGAGCCCCGTCCACTGTTTCCACTCGGTGCCCAGATCGTAGCGGTGCGGATACGTGCCGCGCGCGGCGAGCGCGAGCGCCGCATCGCCGATCACCAGCACGGCCTCGTGCGGCAACGCCGCCAGCGCGTTCAGATCCTGCGCCTCGGCCCGCGCCTCCGCGAACTTGGGCCGGACCTTCCAGACCTCCTTGCACAGGAGCTCGAGCAGGGACACGGACGTGCGAGACGACGCACTCACCAGCACCGTCGAACCGCCTAACCGACTAACCGGCTGCTTTGCGAACAACGCCACACTCCGGACCGGCCCATCGCACGAGATCGCGAGGTCCGGGAGGAGCAAGAGGTCTTTCGAATGGCGCGCGTACTCGACGGCGCTGATCACGCTCACGTCGAGCTCTCCGGCCACGAGCAAGTCGTTCAGCTCGGCGGGCGTCCCGGTGACGAGCTCCGCCTTGGCCGGCAGCGCCACGATCCCGCGGTCGATCGCCCCGTACACGGGGGCGCAATTGATGTAGCCGATCCGCCCGATTCTCATTCGACCCCGTTCAGCACCGGCAGCTCGCGGCGGTGGGCGATCTTGAACGTCGGACCTTCGGGACCCGCCGCTCGCGCGGTGATCCCCTGCCCTGGAACCCAGTCCTCGAACGTCCGGACGGTCTGGTAGATGGAGTCGCGCTCCACTGGCTCTTTCCCGGCGCCGCGGATCAGCGTCACGATCTCGTCGTAGGAGAGCCACATCGGCGTCCCCGCCCCCGCTTCGTGATAGACGCGCTCGAACACCACCGTGCCTTCCAGATCGTCGCAGCCGAAGCCGAGCGCGATCTGGGAGATGAACGGCGTGACCATGGGCCAGTGCGTCTTGACGTGCGGAATGTTGTCGAGCAGCAAGCGCCCCACGGCGATGTTCTTCAAGTCATCAAAACCCGTCGTGGCGGTGCCGGTGCGCCCCAGCGTCACACCCAGCTCGTTGTGGTCGGGGTGATACGCGAGCGGGATGTAGGTGAGGAACCCTCCCGTCTCGTCCTGCAGGGCCCTGAGCGCCAGCAGGTGATCGACCCGGTCTTCCATCGTCTCGACGTGGCCGTAGAGCATCGTGCAGTTCGACGGGATGCCCAACTGGTGGGCCTCACGATGGACGGCGAGCCACTCCTCCCCCGTCAGTTTGCGGTCCGCGATCGTCGCGCGCGCCGCCGGCGAGAACACCTCGGCCCCGCCCCCGGGCAGCGTATCCACGCCCGCCTCCTTCATCGCCTTCAAAACCTCGACAACCTTCATTCCCTCGATGCGCGCCAGGTGCGCCACCTCGACCGCGGTCAGCGCCTTGATCATCACCTGCGGATGGCGGGCCTTGAGGCCCCGGAACATCTCGAGATAGTACTCGAGCCGGAGCTTCGGGTGCAGCCCGCCCACGATGTGGAACTCGCGCGTCGGGTTGGCGCGGGCGGCGTCGGCTTCGGCGTACACCTCGTCGAGCGTGCGCGTGTACGCGCCGTCTTCCTTGGGGATCCGCGCGAACGAGCAGAAGACGCACGTGTGGCGCAGGATGCAGACGTTGGTGGGGTTCAGGTGCTGGTTCGCCGCGAAGTACACGCGGTCGCCATTGCGACGACGGTTGGCGAGGTCGGCCAGCTTGCCGATGGTCAGCAAGTCGCTGGATGCGAAAAGCGCGAGGCCATCCTCGCGCGTCAGTCGCTCGCCCTCTTCAACCTTCTCGCCGATCGGGACCAAACCTGGGTCCGACGTGGCCTCCGGCCTCATGCCACCCTCCGCACCGCGAGCGTCACGTTATGCCCCCCGAACCCGAATGAGTTCGAGAGCGCGACGTCGAGCTTACGCTGTACCGCCTTGTTGGGCGCGGAGTCCAGGTCGCACGCCGGATCGACGTTGAACTGGTTGATGGTGGGCGGGATGACGCCGTGATGCAGGGCCAGCGTGCACACCGCCAGCTCCAACGCGCCCGCGGCGCCGAGCAGGTGGCCCGTCATCGACTTCGTGGATCCGAAGATGAGCTTCTTGGCCTGTTCGCCGAAGACCGACTTCACCGCCGCCGTTTCGGCGGCATCGCCATAGGGCGTCGAGGTCCCGTGCGCGTTGACGTAGCCGACCTCGGTGGGCTTGATGCCGCCGTCCTTCATGGCGAGCCGCATCGCCTCCTGCGCCCCGGAGCCATCGGGCGCCGGCGCGGTGATATGGTGCGCGTCGGCCGTCGCCCCGTACCCGACCAGCTCGGCGTAGATCCGGGCGCCGCGCGCTTTGGCGCGATCCCAATCTTCCAGGATCACCGTCGCCGCGCCGTCGCCCATCACAAAGCCGTCGCGATCCTTGTCGAAGGGCCGCGACGCGGTCTGCGGGTCGTCGTTCCGCTCCGACAACGCCTTCATGTTGGCGAAGCTGGCGATCGCGAGCGGCGTAATCGCCGCCTCCGACCCGCCGGCGATCATCACGTCGGCTTCGCCACGCTGAATGAGGCGCATCGCATCGCCGACGGCATGGCCCGACGACGCGCATGCCGACACCGTGGCGTAGTTCGGGCCCTGGAAGCCGTAGCGCATCGAGACCAGCGCTGAGGCGACGTTAGCCATGAACATCGGCACGAAGAAGGGCGAGACACGGTCCGGCCCCTTCTCCACGTAGGCCCGCATGTTCTCTTCGAACGTCGCGATGCCCCCGGTGCCCGTGCCGATCACCACGCCGACGCGCTTCGGGTCGATCGCGCCGGTTTTCTCGATACACGAATCGCTGACCGCCTGGACCGACGCCCCCATCGAGAACTGCGCGAACAGATCGTAGCGGCGCGCTTCCTTCTTCTCGATGTACTGCAGCGGGTCGAACCCCTTCACTTCGCAGGCGAAGCGCACGCGCAACTTGGCGGGGTCGAACTTCGTGATGGGACCCGCGCCCGACTTGCCGGCCACGAGCCCGTCCCACGTCGTCCCAACGTCGTTCCCCAACGGCGACACGACCCCAAGGCCCGTGATCGCCACCCGGCGCGTCACTATTTGCCCTTTCCCATCTTTTCGTGCAGGTACGACAGGGCCGCCCCGACGGTGCGGAGCTTCTCCGCCTCTTCATCCGGGATGTCGATGTCGAACTCCTTCTCGAAGGCCATGACGAGCTCGACAGTGTCGAGGCTGTCGGCGCCGAGGTCTTCCATGAAACTCGCGTCGTTGGTCAGCTTGTCGCGCTCGACCCCCAGCTCCTCGACGATGATGTCCTTGACCTTCTCCTCGAGCTGCTTCATGTCCATAGCCATGGGTAACCCTCAGCGGAGGTAAAGGGGTGCCTGCTACATCACCATCCCGCCATCGACCACCAGCACCTGCCCTGTAATGTAGCTGGCTAAGTCGGAGGCGAGAAAGAGGACGGCGCCGGCGATGTCGGACCCCTGGCCCAGCCGTCCCTGCGGAATGTTGTCCAGGAAGTACTGCTTAGCTTCCGGGGAAATGCCCTGCGTAAGCTCGGTCTCTACGTAGCCCGGCGCGACGGCGTTCACGAGCACGTTGCGCGAGGCCAGCTCCTTGGCCACGGACTTGGTGAATCCGATGATCCCGGCCTTGGAAGCGGAGTAGTTGGACTGCCCCTTGTTGCCGTTCAGCCCCACTACGCTCCCAATGTTGATGACGCGCCCCCAGCGCCGCTTGATCATGCCGCGGGCGGCGTACTTGGTCATCAAGAACGCGCCCTTCAGGTTCGTGTCGATCACCGAGTCCCAGTCGGCTTCGGTGATGCGGAACAGCAGGTTGTCCTTGGTGAACCCGGCGTTGTTGACCAGGACGTCGATCTGCCCGAGGTCCTTGTCCACCGCGTCGACCAGCGCTTCGACTTGGGCCGCCACGCCTACGTCGCACCCATAGCCCTTGGCGCCGCGCCCAAATGCCGCCGCGACCTCCTGGGCCTTCCCGGCGTCGCGGGAGCAGAGCGCGACCTTCGCGCCCGCGTCCCCCAGCACGCGACAGATGTCGTGCCCGATCCCCCGGGTTCCCCCGGTCACCAACGCCACCTTGCCGGTGAGATCGAGCTTCATCGGATGATCACGCACTCTCCATGAACTTCGTTACCTCGGCCGCCGTCCCCAGGCTCACCACGTTCGCCTCCGGAACGATGCGCTTCAAGAGGCCGGCGAGCACCGTTCCGGGCCCGATTTCGACCCACCGCACCTCCGCCCCGTCACCTGCCAACCGCGCGGCGTGCTGCATGCACTCCACCCATCGCACCGGCGCCGTCAGCTGATCGGCGAGGAGTCGCCGGGCGCGGCCCGTGTCCTTCACGGCCTCGGCCGTCGCGTTGGCGATCACCGGGAACGCCGGGTCCTGAAACGGCGCCTTCTCGAGCGCCAACTGCAGGTGATTCTTCGCCGGCGCCATCAACGGGGAGTGAAACGCGCCGCTCACCTTGAGCGGCATGACCCGCTTCGCACCGCGCGCCTTGCACGCCTCGCCCGCGCGGGCCACGGCATCCGGATCGCCCGAGATCACGGTCTGGTCGGGGCCGTTCAAGTTGGCGGCGACGGCGACGCTCCCCTGTCGCGACGCCTCCTTGCACGCGGCCTCGACCTGAGCCGTCGCGAGCCCCAGCACCGCGGCCATCATTCCCGGCCGATCCTCCCCTGCCTTTTGCATCAGCTGGCCGCGCCGTCGCACGAGCTTCGCCGCTTCGGGTGCATCGAGCGCGGCGGCGGTGACGTACGCCGTGTACTCACCCAGCGAGTGCCCCGCCGCCCCGATGCCGCCCGCGTTGCCGGTCCCGAGCGCCGCGAACACCGCCGCGCTGTGCGCGAGGATGGCGGGCTGCGCGTTTTGCGTCGCCGTCAGCTCGTCTTCCGGTCCCTCGAACATCACCTTCGACAGCGCGACGCCCAGCGCGTCGTCGATCGCTTGAAACGTGTCGCGCGCCGCGGGAAACGCCGCCGCGAGGTCCTTGCCCATCCCGACTTTTTGCGCGCCCTGGCCCGGGCAGAGCCAGATGGTTGCTACCACTTCACGACCATGCTCGCCCAGGTGAAGCCGGCCCCGAAGGCGACGAACATGACGGTCATCCCCGGCTGGAGTCGCCCGGTCTTCACCGCCTCGTCCAAGGCGATGGCGATCGAGGCCGCCGAGGTGTTGCCGAACCGGTCCACGTTGACGTAGACCTTGTCCATCGGGACCTCGGCGTGCTTCGCGGTCGCCTCGATGATGCGGATGTTCGCCTGATGGGGAATGAGGAGATCGAGATCGCCGGCGGAGAGGCCGGCGCGTTGCAACGCGTGGTCGCAGGCGTCGGCCATCGAGAGCACCGCGGCCTTGAAGACTTCGCGACCCGCCATCTTGATGTAGTAGCTGTGATCCTTGAGCAGCTCTTCGCTGGGCGGATGCGCCGCGCCGCCGCCGGGCCGGTACAGCAACTCCGCGAGCGTGCCGTCGGACTTCATGTAGGACGAGAGCACGCCTTTGGTGCCTGTCGCCGGGCGCATCAACGTCGCCCCCGCGCCGTCGCCGAACAGCACGGCGGTGGTGCGATCGGTCCAGTCCATGATGCTCGTGAGCTTTTCGGCCGCGACCACGAGCACATTCTTGCTCTGCTCCGACGCGATCAATCCTTCGGCGACGTTGAGCGCGTACACGAATCCCGCGCACGCCGCGCCCACGTCGAACGCGGCCGCGTTCTTGGCGCCGAGAATGGCCTGGAGGTCGCACGCCTGCGAAGGCAGCAGCCGGTCGGGGGACGCGGTCGCGTACACGATCGCGTCGAGGTCGAGGGGCGTCAGGCCGTTCTGCTCCAGCACTTGCAATGCCGCCGCTTTGCCCATGCAGGCGTTGGTCTCTTCCTTGCTCGACACGCGGCGCTCGCGGATCCCGGTGCGGTCGCGGATCCACTGGTCCGACGTCTCGAGGATCTTCGAGAACTCGTCGTTCGTCATCACGCGCGAGGGCGCGTAACTGCCGGTGCCGGACAGCTCGGCGAAGGGCCGCTTCACGCGGGGACCCCCCCGCTCGTCGCGAATTCGGCGGCGATGTCGTCGCTCAAGTGGCTGCGGACGGCCTGCGCGGCGACGCGAATCGCGTTCTTGATCGCCTTCGCGGGCGATGACCCGTGGCAGATGATCACGACGCCGCGCACGCCGAGCAGCGGCGCGCCGCCGTACGTCGCGTAGTCCAGGACCTTGAGCACGTTCGCCATGCCGGGCAGCTTCAGCACTTCGGGCACCTCGCGCTTCATGAGGGAGACGAATACGCGCGCCGCCGACTCGTAGAACTTGAGGACGACGTTCCCGACGAAGCCGTCGCACGCCACGACGTCGAGCGGCTGGCCGCGGCACTCGCCGGCAGGGATGTCCCGCCCCTCGACGTTCCCGGCGTAGCGAATGCCGGGCGTCTGTCCGAGCAGCTGGTGCGCCTCTTTGACGACCGCGTTGCCCTTCTCGTCTTCCTCGCCGACGTTGAGCAGCCCGACATGGGGCGTCGCCCGGCCCAGCATGTCGCGGGCGTACACGTGCCCCAGGTGCGCGAAGCCGACGAGCTCGCGTGCATCGCAGTCGACGTTGGCGCCCGCGTCGAGCAGGAGCACCGGACGGGTGGCGGTGGGCAGCAAGGCGCCGATCGCGGCGCGCTGCACACCCGGGTGGAGGCGGAGCAAGAGCGTGCTGGCGGCCATCACCGCGCCGGTGTTGCCGGCGGAGATGAAGGCGTCCGACGCACCCTTCTTCTGGAGCTCGAGGCCCACGGCGATCGACGAGCGCGGCTTGCCGCGGATCGCGGCCAACGGCTTCTCACCCATCCCCACCACCTCGGGCGCGTCGACGATGTCGATGCGGGACCGATCCACGCCCGCATGCTTGCTGAGCGCGGCCTCGATGTCGGCGCTGCGGCCGACCAGCTGCACGCGAAACTCAGGCGGCAACTCCTGCAGTGCCTGGGCGGCGCCTTCGACTTCCACTCGCGGGGCGTTGTCCCCACCCATCGCGTCCAGTGCGATGCGGATCACGTCAGTCCTCGACGGTCACTCGCTGCTCGCCCTTGTAGTAGCCGCAGGTCGGGCACACCCGGTGTGGCTGTTTCATGTCGCCGCAGCGTGGGCACGGCTGCAGCGTGGGCCGCACCGCCTTGTAGTGCGTGCGGCGCGCGCGCTTCTTGCGCTTGGAGGTTCTACGCTTGGGGACGGCCATGTTACGATTTCCCTCGTTGCTTCAAAGATTCCAGTGCCTGCCACCGCGGATCGGTGGCGGGCGGACAGCCGCAAGGGCCGGCGTTCAGATCCTGGCCACAGCGCGGGCAGAGCCCGCGGCAGTCCTCGCGGCACTGCAAGAACCGCGGGACCGCGAGTAGCACTTCCTGCCGGATGGCCGGTGCGAGATCGATCGCCGTCGCATCGGGCGCCAACGGATAGGCGTCCGGGTCTTCCTCTGCCTCGGCATCCTGCGTGAATAGGGCGTCCGCGTCCGCGGTCACGGGGGCGGTCACCGGGGTCAAACAGCGCCGGCACTCACCGGTCACGACCGTCTTGAGCGCGCCGTGCCAATAGAATCGCCCTTCTCCGGTGGCCTGCAACCGGCCCGTGACGTGCACGGGTGCCCCCAGGGCGACATCGAGCCCCTCGAGCAGGGGGTCGGCCTGATCGAGCTCGCCCCGGGTTTGGACCGGTCCCCGGGCTACCTCCCGCAGGTCAACGCGCAGCATGGTCAGCGAAGCTAAACCCTTGTGGCACTTGCGTCAACAGAGCGACGCGAGCTCTCCCTCGGGGAAGAAAAATGCCACTTCTCGTGCCGCATTCTCCGGCGAGTCGGACGCGTGAATCGCGTTTCGCTCCTTGGACTGGGCGTACAGCTTCCGAACGGTCCCCGGCTTCGCTTCGGCGGGGTCCGTCGCGCCGATGACGTCGCGCAGATGCGCCACGGCGTTGTCGCGCTCGAGCGTCAGCGCCAGCGCGGGTCCCGAAGTCATGAACGTCACGAGGGACCGGAAGAACGGGCGCTCGCGATGCACCGCGTAGAACGCCTCGGCCTGGGGCTGCGCCAGCCGCACCAGGCGCGCCGCGCGAACCTTGAAGCCCTGGGCTTCGAGGTGGGCCAACACTTTGCCGGCATTTCCGGCTTGAACGGCATCGGGTTTGATGATGGCGAGTGTGAGCATTTAGGTGACCGCGACGAGGCGGCGGATCAAGTCGGCGCGCGTCAGGAACCCCACGACCACGCCCTCGCGCACCACCGGGAAGCGGTCGACATCCTTGTTGCTCATCAGGTTCGCCACATCCGACAGCGTCTGCTCTTCGGAGAGGCACAAAACGGCACGCGCCATGACGTCCTTCACGGGCAGATCGCGCGGGTCGGAGCTGGTGCGCTGCGCCGGGTTCTTGGGGACGGCGCGGAACTCTCCGCTTTTGGTCTTCTGGAGGTAGTTGGGGATCAGGTACCGCAGCAGCTCGCGGTGCGACACCATCCCCATCAGCGATCCCGCATCGTCCACGACGGGGATCGCGCGCACGTCCTTCTCGATCATCAGGCGCGCTACCTCCCCGAGCGTCTGATCGGGGCGCGCGGCGAGCACGTCGGGCGTCATCAGGTCGCGCACCGTGAGGTGGCTCGGCAGATCGACGGCCTCGAGGGCACCGATCTGCGCGACCTGCTCCGGCGTCTTGGCGGCGAGCAGCGCCAGGACCGTTTCGGGGTCCGAGAGGATGCGCGCGAAGGCGCCCACGACCTGGAGGTAGGTCGGCGTCTCGCGCGGCGGCGCCACGATGAGGATGACGATCCGCGCCGAGCGGTGCGGGTCTTTCTCCCAGCGGATCGGCGTGCTCGAGATTCCAACCGCCGTCACGAGCTTGCGCACCGCTTCGGTGCGAAAATGCGGCAGGAAAGCATGCTCGCCCACGCTCACCATGTCTTCGGGCCAGGCGTTGCGGATGACGGCGTTGAGCCGGTTCGCCTGGCCCTCGCCGACGGCGCCCGTCGTGATCAGGAGTTCGGCGAGGCGCTCCGTCGCCTCTTTGACCGTTTGGGCGGAGAGCGGCACGATGACGTGCTGTGCGTCGACGACTTCCTTCAGCTTCACAGCCGCTCCTTGAGCAGCGGAACGACGTCCGCGGGCCGCTTCATGACGCTGATCGCGGCGCGCTCGAGTGCCGCCATTTTCTCGGCGGCGGTGCCCGACGAGCCGGAGATGATCGCGCCGGCGTGCCCCATGCGGCGCCCGGGGGGTGCCGTCTGGCCCGCGATGAACCCGATCACCGGCTTCTTCACACCCTGGCGCACGAACTCGGCCGCCTGCTGTTCGTCGGTGCCGCCGATCTCGCCGATCATCACGATCGCGTCGGTCTCGGGATCGTTCTGGAACGCCGAGAGGCAGTGAATGAAGTTCGTGCCGATGAGCGGGTCGCCGCCAATGCCGACGCAGGTGGACTGCCCATACCCCTGCGTGGACAGTTGATGAATGATCTCGTAGGTGAGCGTGCCGCTGCGCGACACGACACCGATCTTGCCCGGCTTGCAGATGTTACCGGGAATGATTCCCACCTTGCTCTTGCCCGGTGAGATGAGCCCCGGGCAATTGGGGCCGACGAGCCGGGCGCCGCGCTCGTTCACGAACGGCAGCACGCGCGTCATGTCGAGCACCGGGATCCCCTCGGTGATGCAGATGATCAGACCGAGCCCCGCGTCCGCCGCCTCGAATATCGCGGACGCCGCGACCGCGGCCGGCACGTAGATCACCGCGGTGTTCGCCTGGGCCTCGCGCACCGCCTCGGCGACGGTGTTGAACACGGGCACGACGCCCTCGAACAGCTGGCCGCCCTTCCCCGGCGTCACGCCCGCCACGACCTTGGTGCCGTAGGAGATCATTTGCTTCGCGTGGAACGAGCCATCGCGGCCCGTGATCCCCTGTACCACGAGGCGCGTGGACTGATCGATAAAGATGCTCATGTCAGCTCCACCGCCCGTTTTACGGCTTCGTCCATGTCTGACACCGCTGAGTAACCAGCCTTCTTCAAGATCTCGATTCCCTCGCGCTCGTTCGTGCCCGTAAGACGAATGACCATTGGGACCTTGAGCGGGAACTGCTGCGTGGCCTGGACGATGCCGTTGGCGACGTCGTCGCCGCGCGTGATGCCCCCGAAGATGTTGAACAGGATCGCTTTGACATTGGGATCGCCCGTGATGATGCGCAGGGCGGCTACGACCTTCTGCGGATTCGACGACCCGCCGATGTCCAGGAAGTTCGCGGGCTCGCCGCCGTAATACTTCACGAGGTCCATCGTCGCCATGGCGAGCCCCGCCCCGTTCACGCAGCAGCCCACGGTGCCTTCCAGCTTGATAAACGTCAGTCCCGCTTCGCGCGCCAGCACCTCGGCGGGCGCGTCGGCGGTGGGATCGCGCAGGGCCGCGATGTCCGGGCGGCGGTCCAGCTCGTTGTCGTCGACGACGATCTTCGCGTCGAGCGCCTGGACGGTTCCGTCCGGTGTGGTGACCAAGGGGTTGACCTCGGCGAGCGAGGCGCCGACCGCGTACACCGCCGTGTACAGCTTCTGCATGATGTCGGCGGCGGCGCGGGCCTGCGCCACGTCCTTGTACAGCGCGAAACCGAGACCGAGCGCCTGGTGCGGCAGCAATCCGTAGCGGGGGTCCACGCCGAGCCGGTGGATCTTCTGGGGGGTCTTGGCGGCCACTTCCTCGATGTCGATGCCGCCCGCGGCACTCACCATCAGCACGGGGCGCTGCGACGCGCGGTCGACGATGATGCCGACGTAGCTCTCCGATGCGATATCAGCCGCGGGCGCCACGAGCACCTGGTGTACCGTGAGCCCCTTGATCGTCATGCCAAGGATGGCGCGGGCATGCGCCTCCGCTTCGGTCGCGGTTTTCGCCAGCTTGACGCCGCCCGCTTTGCCGCGGCCGCCGGCGTGAACCTGGGCCTTGATGACGACTTTGCCGCCGAACCGCTCCGCGATCGCTTTCGCTTCGGCGGGCGTCGCCGCGACCTCGCCTGGAGGCACAGGAATGCCGTGCCTCCGCAAGATGTCGCGCGCTTGGTACTCGTGCAGGTTCACCCGTGCTCCTTCGTAATGGTCGTGCCCGCTTCACCCTGGAGCGCCGCGAGGCCGTGCGCCAGTTCGGCGATGATGGCCCGTTCACCCCCGGCGCGCACGAAATCGGCCGCCGCTTCGACCTTGGGCCGCATGCTCCCCGACCCCAGCTCCTTCCCTGCGAGCATATGATCCGCCTGGGCGAGCGAGAGGCGCCGGATCGCTTCCTGCCGCGGCGTGCCGTAGCCGCGGTACACGGCGTCCACGTTCGTGAGGATCAAGAGCACCTGCGCCTCGATCTCGCGGCCCAGAATCGCCGCGACGCGATCCTTGTCGGCTACGGCGTCGATCCCTTCGAGCCCGAGCTTGGGGTCCTTGAAGACCGGGGGCCCGCCGCCACCGCACGCGATCACGATGTGTCCTGCTCCAACCAGGTGCCGCACCATGTCGCGCTCCACGATCCCGATCGGCCGCGGACTCGGCGCCAGGCGCCGCCACTGACCGGGCTTCTCTTCTCGCACCGGCACGCCCCGCGCCTTGAGCCGGGCCACGCGCCCGGCATCGAGGGCGTGACCAATCGGCTTCGACGGCGTGCGCAGGTTCGGGTCGTCGGCGTCGCACAGCGTCTGCGTGATCACCGTGACGACGGTGCGCTGCACTCCCGCGCGCGCCAGCGCGTTCTGCAGTGACTGCTGGATCATGTAACCCATCCACCCCGCGGTTCCCGCCACCAGCACGCCAAGGGGCAGCGGCTCCAGCTGATCCGCGGCGACCTCGTTGCGCGCCAGCTCGTCCCCCACCTGCGGGCCGTTGCCGTGCACCAGGACGATGTGCCAGCCGGCGCGGGCCAGGTCGACGATCGGCGCGAGACTCGCGCGCGTGTGGCGGAACTGATTGCCGATCGTCGGCCGCTCGCCGGGGGGCGCCACCGCGTTTCCGCCCAGCGCTACCACGATGCTCTCCGACGACGACAGGGGCGGAGTCACGGCGGCGCAACCTAGCGGGGCTGCCGGGCAGGGGCAAGCAGGCGCCGGATCTCGCGCCACACCTGCCCGAACCGCTCGAGGTTTCCGGCCGCGAGCGCCGAGTCGCCGCGCGCGATCAGCAGGCGCGCTTGCTCCCAGCGACCGGCGAACGTCGTGTCGACGCGCGCCCGGTCCTCCCCCGAGAGCAGCGCCTGCAAGGCGTCGGTCCGCGTGGAGCCATGACCGCTGCGACTTCCGTAGGTAAGGTAGACCTCCGCGATGCGGCGCGGCGCGGCGCCGCGCTCCTGTGCGAACAGGGCTTGCAGCGTCACGATCGAGTCGCCGGCCACCCAGATTCGCAGTTGCCCCGGACTCGTTTCGTTCGAGCCGACGAGGTCGGGGGGGAGTCGCTCCTCCGGACCCGGGCGCCAGAGTCGCAGCGATGGCCCCGCCGGGAGGGCGGCACCTGCGAGCAGGCCGGCGAGTCGTGGCGGAGGAGGCGAGTCCGCCTGGAGCGCCACGCCCGTCCACAGCGTGCCTCCCACGACGAGCTGAAACGGCTCGCTCGGGCGGCGCGTCAGTGTGTCCGTTTCGTTGGTCGCGGCGGCGCGCGCGAGCTGGGCCGCGGCGAGCTGGAACAGTTCGGGCGGAAACGCCAGCTGAGTCTTGAGGCCCGCGGGAATCCCCTCGGACGGCTCGATCAAGGGCTCGAAGTGGCGCGCCCAGGCGGCGCTCAGGGAGTCGTATCCCGGCGCGCGCCACACGTGCGTTTCTCCGGTCGCCGCCTGCACTGCCCCGACGAGCCCCGCGCGCAGGTACCGCACCGGCCGGCCGCGCCAGGATAGCTCCCGCGCGAGCGGGAAGTGCTCGCTCGACACGTACCCCCAGCCCACCCACCAGAGCGCGCTGTCGGCGAGCACCGGCACGGGCGCCCCGAAATCCGCGAATGGCGCGAGCCGCGCGAGCCGCTCGGCGACGTCGCGCCGCCATAGCAGCACACGGCCGTCCGTCTCGGCACGCGTGAGCTCCGGGCCCTGCAGCGCCCACGCGAGCGCGGCGCGGCGCAGGGATCCGCGCAGCGGTATCCCGGTGGCCCGGAGCGCGGGCCATGTATCGGGTGACGCGACGGCGAAAGCGTTCGTCCCCGGGGCGAACCACTGCGTGGTGTCCGCGGGCCGCACGGGCGCGCGTGCGACGACCAAACCAGTGTCGCGTTCCATGGTGAGGTGCGGTGCGGACGGCACGACCACCCACGCGGGTGGAGACGGCGAGAAGGCGACCGCCGGTCCAGGCGCGGCCGCGCCGACTCTCGTGGCGACGCGTCCCGCGTCCCACAGGGGGAGACCGGCGGACTGGACAGCCGCTTCGAGCGACGGAAATGACGGTGGCGGGCCCGCCTCGAGCTGCGTAAGACCGAACGCGAAGCGCTCGAGCGCACCGCGGCGGCGCACCAGCAAGGTTTCGTCGGTCGTGCGCGAGGCCCGCACCACGGCGGGACCGACGGCGTAGGTCGCGGTCACCGCGAGGAGCAGCGCCGTCCAGCTCCCCAGCACGAGGTTGGGGCGGTCGCGCCAGCCCCACATGAGGCTCGCGATCGCCGTGGCGATCCCGACGACCGTGATGAACTCGGCGGGAAAGAGGCGCACGTCGATGGCCGTTTGATCCACCACCCCGTGAAAACCCGCCACGACTTCCGCCGGATCGAGCGCCGCTCCCCACGCCATCGTGAGTGCGAGGCACGCGAGCAGCACGGCGAGATGCGCGCGAGCGTGGTCGCTCGTCTTGAGGCGCCCGGCGCGAATACGCAGCGATCCGATCGCGATGTAGAGCAAGCCCACGACCAGCGTGGCGCTCGCGGTCCACGTGAACGCGTGGCCTTGGAGGGTCGACTGCCACGGCAGGACGGCCACGTAGTAACCGAGGTCGTACCTCAGAATCTCGTCGCTGACCCCGAAATGCGGCGGCGCCGAGGCCAGGAGCGCCCGCAACCACCAGTCACCCGTCCCGATCGTCAGCAGGAGTCCGCCCACGAGGCCGGTGCCGAGCGTCAGGGCGAACAGCACGCGCTGGGGCACGGCCTCCACGATCTCGAGGTCGCCCAGACGGCGCGGCATCTGGACGGACCCGACGGCGCGGTAGACGACGAAGACGTTCCCCGTCGCCCAGGTGATGGCGAAGACCAGTACGAAGACCTGCATCAAGCGGCCGAGCGTGCGGGCTTCGATCAGGACGCCGCCGCCGGAAAACGTGGCGGCCCACGCGCGTTCGGCCGTCTCGAGCGCGAGCCACCGTCCGCCCACGAGGAGCACGACGAGGAGAACGGCGAGGGTGAAGAGCGCCGAGCGGCGCGTCACGGCCGCACGCCGTTCCGCGCGAGCCAATCCTCCACTTCCCCGCGATAGGCGGCGAGCGCGGCGTCGGACGCAGCCTCGAAACGCATGACGAGGACCGGCTGCGTGTTGGAAGCGCGGAGCAGTCCCCAGCCCTCGGCGAATGTGATGCGCACGCCGTCGAGCGTCGCGACGGGGTACTTGGCGCCGAAGTGCTCGGCGGCGCGCTGCACGACGTCGAACTTGCGCTCGTCGGCGCAGTCCACGCGCATCTCGGGAGTCGCGAACGTGCGCGGGACGTCGGCGAGCAGGCGGGAGAGTGGGCCGCCTTCACGCGCGACGTACGCAAGCAGCCGTGCGGCGCCGAACAGCGCGTCGTCGAAGCCGTACCAATCGGCGCCGAAGAACATGTGACCGCTCATTTCGCCCGCGAGCGGCGCGCCCACCTCTTTCATCTTCTGTTTGATGAAGGAATGCCCCGTCTTCCACATGATCGGCTCGAGGCCGGCCTGCTTCAGCATCTGTGGCAGGACCTCCGAGCACTTCACATCGAAGATCACCACCTTCCCTGCCCCGACGCGGTGCACCAGATCGCGCCCGAAGAGGATCAGGAGCTGGTCCCCGGGGACCACTGCGCCGCGCTCGTCCACGGCGCCGATCCGGTCGCCGTCGCCATCGAACGCAATCCCCAGCTCGGCGCCCTGGCGCTCTACGGCCGTCTGGAGATCGTGCAGGTTCTCGACCACCGACGGATCGGGATGGTGATTCGGGAACGAGCCGTCTGATTCCGCGAACAGGGGGGTCACCTGCGCGCCGAGCTCGCGCAACGTCTCGATCGCGATGAGACTCGTCACGCCGTTACCGCAATCCACGACAACCTTCACCGGGCGAGCCAGCGGACCGTTGTGCTTTACGATCGCGTCCCTGTATGCCGTGAGCAGTGCGCCGTGCGCCGTCGGCATGCCGCCGGCCTTCTTGAGGAGTTTGTCGTCCGTGATCAGCCGATACAGGTACTGGATGTCGTCCCCGAACACGGCGTTGTGCTCGAGCACCATCTTGAAGCCGTTGAACTCAGGTGGGTTGTGGGACCCCGTTATTTGGATTCCGCCATCCACTTGCAGCGTGTGCGTGGCGAACGACAGCGCCGGCGTCGGTACCTCGCCAACATCGATCGCCGTCCCTCCGGCGAGGACGATGCCGTCACGAATCCCCCCGGCGAGGTCCGGGCCCGAGGGCCGGTTGTCGCGGCCGACGGCCACGCGCGGGGCCCGTTTCAGACGCTCCCACGCCAGGGTCGCGTAGGCCTGCCCCACTGCCCGCGCGACGGCAGGCGTGAGCTGGTCGCCCACGGTGCCGCGGATGTCGTACTGTCGGAAGATCGTGCTGGGAAGGTTCACGGGACGGCGCCCGCCGTCAGTTGCCAGGTGGCGTGCGAGGAGCGGCCGGCGCAGCCGGAGCGTGAACGCTCTCACCCGCAGTCTTGGCGAGTTCGAGCAGTCGATTGGGCCACACCCCGAACACGAGCAGCGCCACCACTGCGGCGGCGACTGCGACCTCGCCGAGGCGACCCAGGCGGACATCGCCATGCGCCTGGTCGGACGACTCAGGCTTCATGTACATCGCCATGATCACGGGGAGATAGTAGCCCGCCGACACGACGCTCGCGAGCACAAGGATCGCCGCCAGCAGGTTCTGCCCCGCCCCCGTAGCGGCAATGAGGATGTACCACTTCCCGATGAATCCGGCGGTGCCTGGGAACCCGAGGAGGGAGAGCATGCACACGGCGAGCGCGAAGGCGAGCCAGGGACGGCGCGTGGCGAGCCCCGCGAAATCGTCGATCAGGACGTCACTCTCGCCGCGGCGTCCTTTGGCGGCCAGCACCGCAAAGGCCCCGACCGTCATCAGAGTGTACGCCACGAGATACACGATGAACGCCGCGGTTCCCGTCGACTTCCCCGACGCGACGGCGACGAGCAGGTAGCCGGCGTGCGCCACCGACGAGTACGCCAGCATCCGCTTGAAGGAGCGCTGCGCCAGGGCCAGCACGTTGCCGCCCACCATCGTGACCACCGCGAGCCACCAGACGATCTCCTGCCACGCGGCGGCGTGTGCGAAGGCCTCGGTCAGCACGCGAAACAGCGCCGCGAATGCCGCGGCCTTGACGCCCGTCGCCATGAACGCGGTGACCGGCGTGGGCGCGCCGTCGTACACATCAGGGGCCCACATGTGGAACGGGACGGCGGCGGCCTTGAACGCGAACCCGACCAGGAGCAACGCCACACCGGCGTAGAGCATGACGCCCGTCCCGCCGAGCCCCACCTGAATGCCGATGAGGGTCAAGTTGGTCGTCCCCGTGGCCCCGTAGATCAGCGCGATGCCGTACAGCAGGAACCCCGACGCGAACGCCCCGAGCAGGAAGTACTTGAGCGCCGCCTCCGCGGAGCGCGGGCTCGTGCGATCGAAGCCCGCCAGCACGTACACGGCGACCGACATCAGCTCGAGGCCGAGGAAGATCACCATGAGGTCCTCGCCCCCGGACATCAACATCATCCCCAGCGTGGCGAAGATCAGCAGGATGTAATACTCGGGCGCGAGCAGCGCTTCGCGCTCCAGGTACTTGAACGAAATCAGCGCGGTGAGGGCCGCGCAGCCGAGAAAGAGCCAATCGGTCACCCACCGGAAATCGTCGATCGCGAGCATCGCGGGGAGACCCGCGGGCTGGGCGAGGTTGTACCACAGCCACCAGGCCGCGACCGCGGTCGAGAGCAGCGCCGCGAGCGTGAGCCACCCGGCGATGCGCAGGTCCCGCACCGTGTGGTGCCGCCAGGCGACGAACAGCAACAACACCATCGCCCATGCCGTGAGCACCAGCTCCGGCAGGAGCACCAGCAGCAGATCGCTCGAGACCGAGAGATCGAGGCTCATTTGGGATGCACCTGCTCGATCAGCTGGCGAGCCGCGGGCTCCATGCGCGTCAGGAACGGCTTCGGATACACGCCGATCCACAGGATGGACACGAGCAGCGGGATGAGCACCACCAGCTCACGTGGCGTGAGATCCGTCAGCTTCTCGTTCTCGTGCTTGTCGAGGGGATTGAAGAGCACGCGCTGCAGTGCCCACAAGAGATACGCAGCCGCGATGATGACGCCCGTCGTGGCGACCGCGGTCGCCACCGGATAGGTCCGGAAGGCACCGAGCAGTATCAGGAACTCGCCCACGAAGCCATTCGTGCCTGGCAGGCCGATGGACGAGAGCGACACGATCGTGAGGATTGCCGCAAACAGCGGCACGACCCGCGCGATGCCGCCGTACGCTTCGATCAGCCGGCTGTGACGCCGCTCGTAGATCATCCCGACGAGAAAGAACAACGCGCCCGTCGAAATGCCGTGGTTGATCATCACGAGCAACGCGCCCTGGACGCTTTGCAGCGTGAGGGCCCAGATCCCCAGCATCACGAATCCGAGGTGCGCGACCGACGAGTAGGCGATCAGCTTCTTGAAGTCGGGCTGGACCATCGCGACGAGCCCGCCGTAGATGATGCCGATGAGCGAGAGCGTGACGATCACGACTTGCACCGTGCCGCTCAGCGCCACCGTCGGGAAGAACGGCAGGGCGAAGCGCAGGAAGCCGTACGTCCCCATCTTGAGGAGGATGCCGGCGAGGATCACGGAGCCCGCCGTCGGCGCCTCGACGTGCGCATCGGGCAGCCACGTGTGGAACGGGAACATCGGCACCTTGATTGCGAACGCCAGGAAGAAGGCGCCGAAGAGCCACCAGCTAAGACTGTTGTCGAGGTTGTGGAGGTTGGCGAGGATGTGAGAGTACGCGAAGGAGTACGTCCCGGTCGCCTGTCCCACGTGGAGATACAGCACCAGGATCGCTACCAGCATCAGCAGCGAGCCGAACATCGTATAGATGAAGAACTTGATCGCCGCGTACAGCCGATTCTCCCCGCCCCACACCCCGATGATGAAGTACATCGGAATGAGCATCACTTCCCACATCACGTAGAACAGGAAGAGATCGAGCGCCACGAACACGCCGATCATTCCGGTCGTGAGCACCAGCAGCAGCGCGTAGAAACCGGGCTCCTGCTTCGTGATGTAGCTCCAGCTGCCGAGCACCGAGAGCGGCATCAGGAACGTCGTGAGCAGCACCATGAAGAGCGAAATGCCGTCCACGCCGACGGTGTAGCGGATGCCCCATGGGGCGATCCAGGCGTAGTCGGCCAGGAACTGCATGCCGCCCGCCGGGGCGAACTCCCACCACAGTGGCACCGAGAGCGCGAACTCGACCAGCGTCGCGAACAATGCGACGTACTTGGCGCGCGGCGCCGGGAGGAACAGGACGACCGCGGCCGCAACGAGCGGCCAGGCGAGCAGCGCGGTGAGGACCCAGCGGGCGTACATCGGTTAGCCGCCCCCTCCCCCCACCAACCGCCACAGAATCGCGAGCACGCCGACGACGAACAGCGTGACGTACACGCCCACCTGCCCCGTCTGCAGCCGGGCGCCGAGCCATCCGAGCGCGCGCGCGCCCCGCGCCGCGCCGTTCACCCCCGCCCCGTCGATGACACGTTGGTCCACCTGCTTCCAGAGAACGGCGTCCGACAGCCAGACGAGCGGGTGAACCACGAAGAAGTCGTACAGCTCATCCACGTACCACTTGTTCCGCAGTACCCGCGCGAGCCCGCGTTCGGGCGCGGCCGCGCGGGCCGGCACCAGGGCTTCGGGCTTGAGCAGGCGCCACGCGCCCACGATCCCGATGACCGCGACCGCCACGGCGATCGTGACCAGAGTCCACTCCACCGACGTTGAGAGATGCGTCTCGGGGAGTAACGCCGCGCCGGCCTTGGTTACGGGCTCGAGCCAGTGATGCAGTCGCGCGCCGCCGCCCCACAGCTCCGGGACATTGAGCACGCCACCCAGCGCCGAGAGCCCTCCCAGGATCACGAGTGGGCCGGTCATCACCCACGGCGCCTCGTGCAGGTGCGCCTCGGCGCCCGCGCCGCTGCGGTTCGGGCCGTGGAACGTGTAGATCATCAAGCGAGTCATGTAGAACGCGGTGAGCAGCGCGGCCGCGAGGCCGAGGCCCCAGAACACGAGCCAGGCCGGTTGCACGGTCCCGCGGGCGAAGGCCGCCGCGAGGATCTCGTCTTTCGAGAAGAACCCGGAGAACGGTGGCACACCGGCGATCGCGAGCGTCGCGATCCACATCAGCGCCGCCGTCCACGGCATGTGGCGCCGCAGCCCCCCCATGTTGCGCATGTCCTGCGCGTCCTCGTGCGAGTGCGTCGCGTGGTACGCGTGATGCATGGCGTAGATCACGCTTCCCGAGCCGAGGAACAGGAGCGCCTTGAAGAAGGCATGGGTCACGAGGTGGAAGATCCCCGCCGCCATCGCGCCGGTGCCGACCCCCACGAACATGTAGCCCAGTTGCGAGATCGTGGAATACGCGAGCACGCGTTTGATGTCCCACTGCTTGAGCGCGATCGTCGCGGCGAAGAGGGCGGTGATCGCGCCGACACCGGCCACGACCGCGCCCGAGATCGGGGCCAGGGCGAAGAGCACGTTGCAGCGCGCCACGAGATACACGCCCGCGGTGACCATCGTCGCGGCGTGGATCAGCGCGGAGACCGGTGTGGGGCCCTGCATCGCGTCGGGGAGCCACGTGTACAGGGGGATCTGCGCCGACTTGCCGGTACAGCCCAGGAACAGGAACAGGGTGGCTGCCGTGACCACGCCGCCGCCCGCCGCGAGCAGCGTCGGCGCCTTACCGAACACGTTCTCGAAATCGAGGGAGCCCGTCGCCCAGAAGATGATGAACATGGCGACGAGGAATCCGAAGTCGCCGATGCGATTCACGATGAACGCCTTCTTGCCCGCGTCGGCGTTCACCTTCTCGTTGAACCAGAAGCCGATGAGCAGGTAGCTGCAGAGGCCCACGCCTTCCCAGCCCACGAACATGACCGGGAAGTTGGCGCCCAGCACCAGCACCAGCATGAAAAAGATGAAGAGATTGAGGTACGCGAAGTAGCGCGCGTATCCCGCATCCTCTTTCATGTAGCCGACGCTGAAGAGGTGAATCAGCGAGCCCACGCCCGTGACGACGAGCAGCATCACCGCCGCGAGCTGATCCACCTGGAGCGCGGCATCGATCTGGAGGGTCCCCACCGGCATCCACGACCAGTACCGGAACACGACCGGCGCCTCGGTGTGGAGCCCGGCGAAGGCGCTCACCACGGCGATGCCGACGGCGAACGCGGTTGCCAGGACGCCCACGCCGATCACCGTGACCGCGGCTTTCGCCGTCGGCCGCCACAACGCCAGCGCGCCGTTTAGCACGAACCCGAGCAGCGCGAGGGCCGGAGCGAGCCAGATCAGATCGACGGCGGTCCCGGTCATCAGCCTTTGAGGATGTTGATGTCGTTTAGGTTTACCGTCTGCTTGTGGCGATAGACGGCGAGAATGATGGCGAGCCCCACGGCCGCTTCCGCGGCCGCGACCGCCATCACGAAGAAGACGAACACCTGCCCGCCGACCCCTAAGCGCTGCGCCAAAGCGACGAACGTGAGATTCACGGCGTTGAGCATCAGCTCGACGCACATGAAGATCACGATGGCGTTGCGGCGCAGCAGCACGCCGGCGACGCCCAGCGTGAACAGCACGGCCGAAATGCCGAGGGCGGGAGCGAGGAGCACGCTAGAGTTTGCGCTTGGCGAGCACCACCGCGCCGACGATCGCGGCGAGGAGGAGCAGGCTCGTGATTTCGAACGGGATCAGGTAGGCCTCGAACAAGGGATTCGCCACCGCCGCGATCATCCCCTGTGACTGCAACGTGGCCATCGTGCCGGCCGGCAGCTGGATGGCTTCAGGCGGCGCGGTCTGTCCCAACACGCGCAGCTGCAGGAGCAGCGTGCCGGCGAGCAACGCAGCGATGCCGACGCCCACGGGTCCTTTGATGTCGCTCGGCCCCGGACGGCCCAGGTTCAGGAGCATGATCACGAACAGGAAGAGCACCATGATCGCGCCGGCGTAGACGAGCACTTGCAGCGCGGCGATGAATTGAGCGTCGAGCAGGACGTACATCGCCGCCAGCGCGAACAGCGTGACGACGAGCCAGAGGGCGCTGCCGATGGGGTTCTTGCGCGTGATGCACAGCAGGCCCGCCGCCATCGCGATGACGCCGAAGATCCAGAAGAACGTCAGCGTCACGCGCTACTCGCCCTTCGGGTCAGAGGGGTCCCACAGCGTCGACACCTGGTGCGTTTGCGCGCACAGCCGCTCGAGGTCGTACACGAACCGGTCGCGGGAGTACTCCGAGTTCTCGTAGTGCACGCCGACGTGGATCGCCTCTTCGGGGCAGACCTCCTGGCAGTAGCCGCAGAACACGCAGCGGAACTCGTCGATCTCGTAGATCAACGGGTAGCGGTGCCCGTTCTCGTCTTCCCCCGGAACCAGCTTGATGCAGTTGGCGGGACAGATCTGGGGACAGAGCCCGCACGCGACGCACTTGGCCCTGCCCTGCTCGTCCGTGAGCATGCGGTGCGTGCCGCGCCAGCGCGACGAGAGGGTCCAGTCGTCGGTGGCCTTCTGCTCGGGGTACTGCATCGTGACCTTGGGCCGCCAGATGTGACTGAAGGTCAGGGCCATACCCTTGAGGGTCGCGCGGAGATATGAAGTCTCCTGCGTGGGGCGTTTGAGCACTTTCACGCCGATTGCCATCAGGCCACCTCCTCTGCCACGGAGCCGGAGACGATCCGGCCCCGGTCGAGCCACCACACCAGCATCGCCACGAGGACCAGGTTCATGCCCCCCATCACGAGCGCGAACGGCGTCCCGTACGTCCAGCCGAGCTGCTGGTGGAGGTACCAGATCAGAATCGCGACCACGGCCAAATAGGCGAGTGACATCGGCAGCAGCACCTTCCACCCCAGCGCCATCAGCTGGTCATAACGGAACCGCGGCAGTGTCCAGCGGATCCAGATGTAGGTGAACAGGAAGAAGCTGGTCTTGAGCCCGAACGCCGCCAAGGTCGCGATGGTTTTGAGGACGCTCGGCTCGCCGGTCTGGTCCCAGGACGTGAACGGAATGTCCCACCCGCCGAAGAACAGCGTCGCCATCAGGGCGGACGCCGTGACCATGTTCGAATACTCGGCGATGTAGAACATCGAGAATTTCATCGCGCTGTATTCCGTGTGATAGCCGGCGATCAGCTCGCCCTCGGCCTCGGGCAGGTCGAAGGGCAGCCGGTTCGTCTCGGCGAGGGCGCTGATCATGAAGATGATGAAGGCCAGCGTCAGCGAGATGACGAACCAGCCGCCCTGCTGCTGTTGGGCGATGACCTGCGACAGTGTGACGTTCCCGGCGAGGAGCAGGACCGCGACGGTGCTCATGCCGAGCGAGATCTCGTACGAGATCATCTGCGCCGAGGCGCGCAGGCCGCCGAGCAGCGAGTACTTGTTGTTCGAGGCCCACCCCGCCAGCACGATCCCGTATACGCCGAGCGAGCTGATGGCGAGGATGTACAGGAAGCCGACGGGCAAGTCGGCCACGACCATGGGCACGACGCCCCACGGAGTCGGCAGCGGTGCCGCAAACGGAATCACGGCGAAGGTGAGGAGCGCCGGCACGAACGAGATCAGCGGTGCCAGCATGAACAGCGTGCGATCGGCTTGGGCGGGTAACGTTTCTTCCTTCAGGAAGTTCTTCAAGCCGTCGGCCGCCGGCTGCAGCAGGCCCTGCGGACCCACGCGATTTGGGCCCAGCCGGTCCTGCATCCACGCGCAGATGCGCCGCTCGGCGAGCGTCAAGAGCGCCACGCCCACCAGGATCACGTTGAATACCACAAACACCTTTATCGCGGACACCACCACGAAGAACGTCATCGCGGAGCCTCGGCCACGCCTAACGCCGCTGCGAGCTCGCCCAGCACCCAGGCCGCCGGCCGGGCCATGCCCGGGGCCGGCTTGGCCTGAAAGTATCTTTGCGCGCGTCCGTCGCGATTGACGAACGTGCCTTCCTCTTCGGCCACGTTCGCGATCGGCAGCACGACTTGGGCGGCACGGCAGGCGGTCTCGGGGGGCAGCACCGTGCCGGCATAGATCAAGGCGCCCGCGGTCTGCACGGGGCAATCGGGATCGTCGAGCACGAGCACCACGGCTGCCGACTCCGCGGCCTTGACCGCCGCGTCGTAGTCGCGCGTGTAGCCGAGCTGCTCGGCGCCCTTCGCGTTGGGCGCGCGCTCGGCGCGGAGCGCGAGGTTCGGCACGCCCGCGAGCGGGGCTTCCTCGCCCATCACGATCTGGAAAGCGCCCGTCCACTGGAACGCGGAGAGCAATCGCTTCGCGAGCGAGAGCGCTTCGACCGACGCGCCGGGGGACACGAGAGCCACGGCCTTCCCCGATGCCCCCCGCAGGATGCCGAGCACGCGCGCAAAGGCTTCGTCCCAGTCGGTGGCGTGGAGCTCGCTTTCTCCCCCTCCTCGCCGCACGAGGGGTGCCTCGATCCGGTCGCCGCGGTTCATCCAGCGGTAGTTGGCGCGGCCATGGTCGCAGATGAAATACTGGTTGACATCAAGATTCGGCCGCGGGCGAACGCGCACGACAACCTCGTCACGCGTGTCGAGGGTGATACTGCACCCCTGTGAGCAGCCGGTGCAGACCGATGCGGTCTTGTCGAGTTCCCAGGCGCGCGCCTTGTGCAGGAAGTCCTTCGAGAGCAACGACCCCACTGGGCAGAGGTCGACGACATTGCCGGCCCAGGGGTGATCGAGCCGCGCCTCGGGGTGAATCCCGATGTAGGCGCGGTCACCGCGCTCCGAAACGTTGAGCACCGGCTCCTGCGCGACGTCGTCCATGAAGCGGACGCAGCGGGTGCACAGGATGCAGCGGTTCGGCACGTACAGCACGTCGGGACCGAAATCCTCGACGGGATTGAAGCGCTTGGCGTACTCGGCGTAGCGCGTCCCAGAGCGGCCTTCCTGGAATACGAAGTCCTGCAGCTCGCACTCGCCCGCCTGATCGCAGATCGGACAGTCGAGCGGGTGATTGATGAGCAGGAATTCGAGCACGCTCTTGCGGGCGTCCTTGGCCGGTGCGCTCTGCGTCTTCACCACCATGCCCTCGGTCACGGTGGTGGCGCAGGCGATCTGCAGTTTCGGGGCCTTCTCGATCTCGACGAGACACATCCGGCACACGCCGGCGACGGGCAGGCCCGGGTGGTAGCAGTAGTGCGGGACGAGGACTCCCGCCTGCTTGGCGGCCTCGATCACCAGCGTCCCTGGCGCAACGGAGATCGGGACGCCGTCGATCGTGAGGTTGACGAGGGGTGTTTCTCCCATCAGGCCACCATCATCGGTTTCCGTCTCCCCGCGATGTAATCCTCGAACTCGTTCTTGAATTTCTTGATCCCGGAGACGACAGGCGCCGCGCACGAGTCTGAGAGAACGCAGATCGTCTTGCCCGTCATGTTGTCCGAGAGGTCCAGCAACAGGTCGAGATCCTGCGTCTTGCCCTGCCCCGCGAGAATGCGCTCGAGGATCTTTGTCGTCCAGGCGGTGCCTTCGCGACACTGGGTGCACTGGGCGCAGGACTCATGCGCGTAGAACCGGGCCAGGCGCATGATCTGGTAGACCATGTCGGCCGAATCGTCGAACACGATTATCCCGCCCGAGCCGAGCATCGAGCCCGTCGCGACGCAGCCCTCGTAATCGAGCAACGTGCGCTCGGTTTCCTCGCGATTCAGAATCGGGACCGACGAGCCGCCCGGAATACAGGCCTTGAGGGTCCGACCCGCCGGGACGCCGCCGCACATGTCGTAGATCACATCCTTGAGGGGGAAGCCCATCGTCACTTCGTAGTTGCCGGGGCGCTGCACGTGGCCGCACACGGAGAAGAGCTTCGTCCCCGTGCTCTTGGGGTTCGAGAGACAGAGCCCTTTGTACCACGCGGCGCCCCGCTTCAGGACGTGCGGGACCACCGTGAGCGTCTCGACGTTGTTGATCGTCGTGGGCATCCCGAAGAGGCCCGCCGCGGCGGGGAACGGCGGCTTGATCCGCGGGTTGCCGCGCTTCCCCTCGATCGAATTCATCAAGGCGGTCTCTTCGCCGCAGATGTACGCGCCCGCGCCGCGGTGCAGCACGATCTTGATCTTGCCGAAGACGCCCGCGGCGTCGGCCTCGGCGAGCGCCTTCTCCATGATCGTCCACGGCTCGGTGAACTCGCCGCGGATATAGATGTAGGCGACCTCGGCCTGGATCGCGTGCGCGGCGATCGCCGTGCCCTCGAGCAGGGCGTGCGGCGTCCAGCGCATGATCTCGCGGTCTTTGAACGTCCCCGGCTCCGACTCGTCGGCGTTCACGCAGAGATAGTGCGGCTTCTTCTTCTCCTTCGGCATGAAGGACCACTTGAGACCGGTAGGGAAACCAGCTCCCCCTCGACCGCGAAGGCCGGACTCCTTCACAACCTCGACAACCTCCACGGGCTGCATTTTGAGCGCCTGGGCCAGAGCCTCGTACCCGCCTCGCTTCGTCCAGCCTTTGAAGGTGCGCGCGTCGGGGTCCCCGAAGTACTGGGACAGGACCACTGTCTCTTTGGGATGGGGCTTGTGGGGGTAGCCCATGGTCAGCGGTACTTCTTCACGATCTCCGGCACCTTCTCCGGCGTCACGTTCTCGAGGAAGTCGTCATTGACGAGCACGGGGGTCGCGAAGCCGCACGCCCCCAGGCACTCCACTTCGATGATCGTCCACTTGCCGTCGGGACTCGTCGCCCCCGGATCCTTCGCGCCGGTCTGGTCGAGGAACGCTTTCACGACTCCCTCGGCGCCGCAGATGTTGCACGGCGATGTCGTGCACACCTGCACGAAGTTCCGTCCCACCGGGTGCTGGTGGTACATCGTGTAGAACGTCACCACGCCCTTCACGTACGCCGGCGTGATGCCCAAGACCTCGGCCACTTCGGCCATGTTGCGATCGGAGATCCAGCCGCGCTCGCGCTGCACGACCCACAGGGCCGGCAGCAGCGCGGCCTGCTTCGTGGGGTAGCGGCTCAGGATGCCCTGCAGCTCGTCCAGCACTTTCCCCGCGAAGACGGCGCGATACTCTTCCGTCACCGTCATCGATCGACTTCGCCCATGACGATATCCACCGATGCGTTGATCGCGACGAGATCCGACAGGAGATGGCCTTCGGCCATCTTGGGGAGCGCCGAGAGGTTGATGAACGAGGGCGGGCGAATGCGCCACCGCACCGGCTTCGCGGTGCCGTCCGACACGAAGTAGTTGCCCAGCTCGCCCTTGGGGTTCTCGATGCCCACGTACGCCTCGCCCACCGGCGCCTTCACGCCTTCCATCACCTGCTTGAAGTGGAAAATCATCGCCTCCATGTCGCTCATCGCGCGCGATTTGGACGGCAGGATGACGCGCGGGTCGTCCACGTTGATGGGGCCATCGGGGAGCCGGGCGAGCGCCTGCTGCAGAATCTTGTTCGCCTGATGGCACTCCTCGAGCCGGACCAGGTAGCGGTCGTACACGTCGCCGTGCTCCCCGACGGGGACCTCGAAGTCGTACGTCTCGTAGCCGAGATACGGCCTGTCTTTGCGAACGTCCCACGGCACGCCGCTGGCGCGGAGCATCGGGCCCGACAACGAATAGTTGATCGCCTCGGCGGCCGTCATGATGCCGACGCCCTGCGTCCGCCCCGCCCACACGGCGTTGCGCGTCAAGACGCGGTCGATCTCCTCCAACGTATTTGGAAACGTCTTGGTGAACTCACGCAGTTTTTCTACGAATCCATCAGGGATGTCGGCCATGAGGCCGCCGACGCGCGTGAGACTCGTCGTGAGCCGGGCGCCCGTCCACATCTCTTGCAGGTTGTAGATCCGCTCGCGCTCCTGGAACGCCCACAGGAACGGCGTGAAGGCGCCGAGATCGATCGACGTCGTTCCCAGCCACACCATGTGCGAGATGATCCGACTCATCTCGCAGGCGATCACGCGCAGCACGGTGCAGCGGGGCGTGATCTCGATCCCCATGAGCTTCTCGGCCGCGAGCGCCATGCCGACGTTGTTCGCCATCGGCGACAGGTAGTCGGTGCGGTCGGTGAGCGGCACGATCTGATTGTAGTGGCGGTACTCGCCCAGTTTCTCGAAGCCGGAATGCAGGTAGCCGAGGTGTGGGATGCACCGCACCACCGTCTCGCCGTCCAGCTCGACGACGAGCCGCAGCACGCCGTGTGTCGCCGGGTGCTGAGGGCCCATGTTGAGGAGCAGGTGTTCGCCCCCCAAGTCCGAGGCGGTGAGCGGGACGCGGGTCGGCTGCCCTTGAGCGTCGACGCCGGGGGTGGCGAGCTCGAGCTCGACGGTGCGGGTGCTCATTCGGGCACCGTGCCGCGCTCGCCGCGCTTGAGTCGTTCGCGCATGTCCTCGGGGAGGTCGCCCCAGGCATCGGCGATCGACAGCTCATCGAGCGAGTAGTGCGCCTCGGGGTTGGCGTTCAGCGCTTGGCGCACCTGCTCCGCGCGGGAGAAGCGACCCCTGAGCGGGAAATCCTTGCGAAGCGGGAACCCTTCAGCGTAGGTCTCCCACATCAGGATGCGGCGCAGGTCGGGGTGGCCCCGGAACGTGATGCCGAACATGTCGAACACTTCGCGCTCGAGCCAATCGGCGCCGTGCCACAAGCCCCAGACCGAATCTACGGCCAGATCGTCGGTCGCCTGCAGCTCGACCTTCACGCGCAGGTCGGCCTTACGTCCGAGCGATCGCAGAAAGTACACCACCTCGAGCGGCCGCTCGCGGTCGCGGAACTCGACCGCCGTCACGTCCACCAAGTAGTCGTAGTCTTGCCCGGGCGTCTGGTTCAGCCAGGTCATCGCCTCGAGCAGCCGCTCGCGGGCGACGTAGACGATCGTCTCGCCGTCGCGCGCGACGGTCTCGCGCAACCACCCCGGAATCTGCGAGGTCACGACGAGCGGAATTGGTGGACGGAGTTGCCGAACGGCTCCGACACTTCGTCGATCTCCGCGGGCGAGAGCCGCAGGCCTTTCTCGTCGAGGGGTTGCTCGTCGCGACGCCGCTCGGCGTCGAACAACGACTCGCCCTTGATCTTCTTGTGGAGGAGGAGCACGCCGTACAGCAGGCCCTCGGGGCGCGGCGGGCACCCCGGCACGTACACATCGACCGGCACGATCGTGTCGATCCCCTGCACCATGGCGTAGTTGTCGAAGATGCCGCCGGTCGAGGCGCAGGCGCCCATCGAGATCACCCACTTGGGCTGGGGCATCTGGTCGTAAATGCGGCGGATGACCGGGGCCAGCTTGAACGGCAGCCGGCCGGCGCAAATCAGCACGTCGGCCTGGCGTGGCGAGAAGGCTTGGCGCTCCATCCCGAAGCGCGCGAAGTCGTAGCGGCTCGCCGCCGTGGCCATGAACTCGATCGCGCAGCAGGCGGTCCCGAACGGCATCGGCCAGAGCGAGTTGGCCCGCGAGGAGTTCACGGCCCAATCGACCAGGTCCTGGAACTTGGCGAGCAGGTAGTTCGGGCTTTGCCCGGCGACTTCCTTGCCCTCGACGACCCGTTTCATGGTCTCAATCCCATTGAAATGCGCCGCGCTTCCAGACGTACAGGTAGCCGACGGCCAGGATGACGAGGAACACGAGCATCTCGACCAGCAGGAACCCCATCGTGACGCTGCTGGTCGGGGTTGCGCCGAAGTAGATCGCGGCCCAGGGAATCAGGAACACGGTCTCGATGTCGAACACGATGAACAGCATCGCCACGAGATAGAACTTCACGGAGAACCGCTCGTGGGCGCTGCCGAGCGGCGGCATCCCGCTCTCGTACGGCTTGTCTTTCACGTCGGTGGGCCGGCGCGGCCCGAGGAAATGCGACCCTCCGATCATCGTCAGACCCGCGACGATGGCCAGACCGAAGAGCATGAGGAACGGGATGTAGGGCTGCATCGCGCTCGTGAAATTATTCACTTGTGGGTTGTTGGAAGCTATATTGAGCCCCCATGTCCATCAAGTCCGACCGTTGGATTCGGCGCATGGCAAAAGAGCATCGCATGATCGAGCCCTTCGCCGACGCGCAGGTGCGTGACGGCGCCATCTCCTACGGCCTCTCGTCGTACGGCTACGACATGCGCGTGGCGCCCGAGTTCAAGATTTTCACCAACGCCCTCTCGGCGATCGTCGATCCCAAACAGTTCGACCCCAAGTCGTTCGTGGAGTTTGCGGGACCCGTGTGTGTCGTCCCGCCAAATTCCTTCGCGCTCGCCCGCTCCGTCGAGTACTTCCGGATCCCCCGCAATGTCTTGACGATCTGCGTCGGCAAGAGCACCTACGCGCGCTGCGGCGTCATCACCAACGTCACGCCGTTCGAACCCGAGTGGGAAGGACACGTCACGCTCGAGATCTCGAATACGACGCCGCTCCCGGCCAAGATCTACGCCGAGGAAGGGATCGCGCAGGTGCTGTTTTTCACGGCGGATGAAGGGGACGAATGCGAGGTTTCGTACAAGGATAAGAAGGGGAAATATCAAGCGCAGACGGGCATTACCCTCCCCAAGCTCTAGACCTTCGCCCGCCGGTTGTAGGCGTAAGCGACCGCCAGCGCGATGAGCGCGAGGGCAAAGAATACGGCAACGCGATAGAGCGCTTCCAAGGTCGACAGGTCGTACAGTACGATCTTCAAGGCCGCCACTGCGGCGACGCCGAGCCCTGCGGAACGGACGTCCTTGCGGTTCAGCCGGAAACCGAGCTGGACCAGCGCCCCGGCGTAGATCAGCCACCACACGCTCAGCGCGAGATCTCCCGCCAGCGTCGCTTGCCGTCCGAAGAACCGCGCCAGCTGGACTGACCCGCCGATGAGCACCGCCGTCCCGCACATCACCCAGAACGCTGCGGCGGCGCGGCGCTCCCAGGGCGCCGGCGCGCTGGGGGTGCGCCAGGACCGGGCGGCGAACGCCGTCGCCGCGATGTAGGCGTAGAGCGCCAGGGCCCAGGTATCCGTGAACACGGGGGCGTCGTAGCGGCGGTCGAAAACCGCGATCAACAGCAGCTCGACGCCGGCGAGGAACGCGAGACCAATCGCGACGGGGCGCGCCCCGGGCTGTTCTGACGCGCGGTCCGCCCCGAGCGCGAGGAGCGCGAGACCCGTCCAGCAGAAGACCGTCGTCGTCGGGCTCCACTGGACCAGGCAGGCCAAGGCCACGAGCGAGAACCCCATGGCCAGGAGACTTGCCGTGCGCCGGTTCCACCCCGCCGCGAGATAGACGGCGCCCAGCACGGCTGGGAGCGCTCCCGGGCGAGGCTCGAGCAGCTGCGGTCCCGCGGCCCGCGCGAGGAGCAGCAGCGCGAACGGACTCGAGAGGAAGAGCACCCGTTCCACCACGACGACGGTTTCCTTCCCGGGCGCGAAGGGATCGGGCGCGAGCTGCTGCCACGACAAGAGTGCGGAGATCGCGAAGGCTGCACCGAGCCCCAGCCAGAGCAGGGCCTCGGTACTCGCGGGTCGATAATTCACCGACGCGCCCAGGATCAACCAGGCCACGAGCACGATGCCGAGCCGCGCCTCCGGCCACTCCTGTCTACGCGTGACGTGCAGAGTCAGCAGAGCGCCGGCGGCGATGAACCAGCATCCCAGGGGAGACCGCAACGCGTCGGTTGCACCGGAAAAGGCGAGGAGGAGATAGCCGAACAGAGCGATGTCGAATGTGCGACGCCAGTCCTGCGTGAAGGCCAGGATCGCCGTGCCGATGCCGATGACCTCGAGGTAACCGAGGAACGCCTGCTGGTTCGGGATGGGGGGTGGCAGCAGCGCGGGCGCGCGATAGGCGCCCGCCAGGGCCCAGATCGCGAGCGCCTCGATCTCGTGGTGCAGCGCGAGCAATGTGACGACGACGGTCGAGGCGGCGAGCAGCAGCACGCCGGCGCGGCGGTCGACGAGGGCATAGGGACCAGCGGCTGCCCAAAGGCCCAGGTACGCGAGCCCTGCACCGGCCCCGATCAACGAGGCGCCGTAGCGCCGCATCCCCTTTCCGATGCGCTGATGGCCCCACGCGGCCACGCCAACGCCCGCGACGATCGCGAGCAGCGAGCGCGCCAACGGCGGGACCCAGTGGCGGTCGAACGCGTACTTGAGGAAGAATGCGCCGGCCGCGAGCAAGGCCAGCACGCCGACGATGAGCAACCCGCGCTGGCCAAACCACTCCTCGAGATCCTGCTTGCGAGCGGTTGGTGCGGCGAGGGAGGGTGCGGGTGCTGCGCGTGGAGCGGGTTCGGGATGCGGCTCGAGGCGCGGGACTCTGATCGCGATGAGCCGGCGCATCGCATCTTCGAGCACCGCCACTCGGCGCTCGAGCCGCTCGATTGCGTCGGGCTCGTCGCTCACGTTGCGGGGGCGGGGGTCCGCGCTCCCAGGAGGGTGATTCCGGCCGTGGCTACCACCAGGATCGCGATGTCCGGCACCCACCCCAGCTCCGTCCGCGGCACCGCCATCTGCAGGAAATACATCACGAAATCAAATACGCCGATGAGGAGGCCGAGCAGCAGCGTGAGGTTCAAGCCGCGCCCGAACTGCGAGAGCACCCGGCCGGTGACCATGGCGACGGCTCCCTGCCCCGCCGCGATCGCGAGCGCCGTCACGATCCCGCCGAACAGCGTTTCCATGACGGCCGACTTCCCGGGGTTATAGCTGAAGAACCAGGTGTGGATCAACGCCACGACGATGCCGGCCACGGCGGCGCAGAGCGTGGCCCAGATCGCATAGTAAACGACGACCCGCATGCGGTCGCTGGTGTCTGACATCGAGACTCCTCCGCTCGTCCTAACCTACCGCAATGCCGCCGCCGCTTCCACCAACGCCGCCCGGGCCTGATCGACGCGGGCGATGAGATCCGCCAGCTCACGCTCGACCGTGGCGGCATCGGCGTAGCGAATCGCCTCGTTGACGGTCGGGAACGCCATGGTGGCGTAGCCGTTGTCGACGTCGGACGCGAACTGCAGACTGCGATACCAGGGCCGGCTGACGAGTCCTTCGGGACGCGTGAGACGGCGCTCCACCTGCATCAGAGCCCGATTCACCAGGATCGCGCGGGCCGAATCGACGCTCGCGGTACGCTGGCGCGCCGTGTTGAAGACGCGAGCGACGCCCGTGAACCGGTCGAGCGCGTCCTTTAACCCTTGCGTACTCACGGTCCACTGTTTCTTGGTCAGCCCCGAGTCGAGCTGCGAGACCAGGGCGCTCATCTCGATGCCAAACGACGCGTAGTCGAGCGGGAGGATGTCGGTATTCGCGAGGCGGCCGAGGAGGACGGTCACGAGCTGGGCGCCCGCTTTGTGAGCGGCGTACTTCGGGTCGCCGAACTTCGTCATCCAGTCGTACGAATCGTACATCGAGTGGTAGATGCCGTCGGGACCGTCGAACCCGATGCCACCCGACGGGATGCCGATGTGGTGATAGAATCCCGCGAAGTCCGACCCCCCGCCCAGGTTGCCGAGCGTGAGCTCGGTGGTGTCGCCCTTGTTGCGGCGCAGCCAGACGTCGTACACGCTCCCCGCCCCGCTGGGATCCGGGACGACGCGCGCGACGTCGCGAATCAAGGGCTTGAGAGAGGGCGAGCCGGCGCCGCTGAAATCGGGGCCCGAAAAGGTACCGTCCTCGTTGATGTACGCGACCACGTGGGCGCGCAGCGAGTCTTCCAGCTCCTCGACCCACTCGGTCGACCCGATCAGTCCCCACTCCTCGGCGTCCCACGTGGCGAACAGAATCGTCCGGGCCGGCCGCGACCCCGCCTGCGCCAGCGTCGCGAACGCCCGCGCCGACTCGAGCACCGAGACGGTGCCGCTCACGTTGTCGCGCGCGCCCGGGCTCCACGCATCGCGGTGCCCGCCCACGACGACCCACTCGTCGGGGTACTTCGCGCCCCGCACGATGCCGATCGTGTTCCAGATCTTGTGGAACGCTCGCGCGCCGCGCTCGGTCCGCACCTTGAGCCGCGCCCGCGCGGGTCCCGGCCCGGCGTGATAGCGGAACGGCAACGCCCCCTGCCAGCCCTGCGGCACGGAGGGACCGGCGAGCGTCTCGAGGAAGCGTCGACCGTTGGCGTACGACATCGGAATGATCGGGATGTGGGGGATCGGGAACGAGTCCTCCGACGTGCGACGCGCACCGTCGATCGACGCCCACCCCGGTGTGCTGGGATCCCCGTTCATGTTCATCATGCTGCCGCGCTGAATACCACCGGCGGGCCGCATCGGACCCTTGGGATAGACGTCGCCGCGGAAGTACCCGTCCTCCATCGGATCGGAGTACACGATCAGGCCGACGGCACCCCGCTTCTCCGCCTCCCGCGCCTTGATGCCGCGGAAGGAGCGGCCGTACCGCACCAGGGCAATCTTGCCGCGCACGCTGATGCCCAGGGAATCGAGTGTCTTGTAGTCCTCGATCAGGCCGTAGTTGACGTACACGACCTCGGCGGTGACGTCGCCGTCGCCGGTGTAACCGTTGAAAGGAGGCACCTGCGGCCCCGTCGTCACCGGATTACCGGGGACCGGAGGCTCGGCGAGCGACAGGCGCAGCGGCGCCCCCCGCGCGGGGATGACCCACGCGGCTACGGTATCGGGCTGCGGCAGGTAGACCGTGTATTCCTTGCTCCAGGCCTCGAGGCCCCAGCTGCGCATGCGCTCGAGCGCATAGTCGCGCGTCGTCGCCTGCGCCGGCGTGCCGGCCATGTGGGGCACCAGCGTGAGGGTGCGCGACATCTGGCGCACGCTCGCCGTGTCTGGTACTGCGAGGAGGCGTTCCTCGAAGGACTGCGCGGTTAGGCGGTTTGGCGGTTGGGCGGTTAGGAGAACCAGGGTGACCGCTCCGAGCCGTCGAACCGCCGAACCGCCTAACCACCCTGTCGTTGCCCTCACGCATCCCTCCCAGCGAGAAGTATCGGCGGCCGCGCCCGCAGTGTACGCACCGTCGCCGTGATGACCATGCATATCAAGGCCCCCAACGCGGCGAGCCCCATGTCCTTCTGCGCGTCCCAAATGTCGCCCTGCGTGCCGAGCCAGGCGTCGCCGGTGCCCGGCGCGACGAGTGTGGCGATCACCATTTCCATGATCTCGTACAACGCGCTGAACGCCAGGGTGACGTCGAGGGGCAGATAATATGCCCAAAACCCACGCGCGTTCGCGACTCGCAGAAACACCTCGCGAATCGGATATGCCATGAGCAGGCCGAACGAGAAGTGTACCAGCCGGTCGAACGGATTGCGCGCGAACCCGAACGTGTCGCGCATCCAGAAGCCGAGCGGCACGTCGGAATATGTGTAGTGGGCGCCCACGGCGTGCAGCGTCATGAAGAGGGTAATGATCAGGTAGCTCAGGTCCGACAGTGGGAAGACTCGATACGTCCCCACCAGGACGGCCACCATGGCGGCGACCAACAGGTTTTCCAGGATCCAGTCGCTGCGGTCGAGCGGTCGCACGGCGGTCACTATCCACACCAGCGCGTACAACGCAACGAGGACCTGGAGCAACCTGTGCTCGCGGAAGCGCCCTCGGATGTGCGTAGTCGCGGTGGAGATCATGGGTACCGGGTATCGGGTCACGAACAACCTAACCCGATACCCGATACCCGGCACCCGGTACCTGCCTACCGCGGGTTCAAGATCCGATCGATTCGCGCCTGCAGATCCACGAGGTGCGCGCGGGTCATGCGGTCGGGCTGTTTCGCCAGCGCCGCCGCGATCGCGGGCTGGAGGCCCTGCAGCTCGAGCCGCGCCAGGGCGCGGGCATCCGCCGGACGCACCGCAGGCGTCGCTCCCGGGAACCCCTGGAACTGCGGCGGCACCGGCGTCACGAGCGGGGTGTTGATGAGGCGGTCCATCTGGTCCACGAATGCCTGCTGCACGTTCCGCCGATACGCGTCCACCGCGGGCCGGGCCGCACCGAGCTCCGCGAACACGCCGCGCCGCACGTCGCCGAAGAGATCGGTGAGCGTGTACGCCGTCCCCGCCGGCAGCGTGGCCCCTTGCTCCGCGAGCCGCGACAACCGCGCGTCTTGGAACAGCGCGTTGAGGACGGCGGTCTGGCGCGCGCGGAGGCGTTCCACGAACCCCGTGGGCTCGATGCGGCGCAGCACTTCGGCATCGAGGAAGAAGATCGGCGTCGTGAACGCGTTCTCGTTCAAGAACCGCACCGCCTCGACCTGGCGGGCGCGCGGCACCGCCGTGTGGATGACGCCCGCCTGGTCCGGGTACTTCTCGTGACGGTAGACGCCCCCCACGACGACGGCCACGTGGTTCATCTCGAGGGACCACTGACCGATCAACCGGTCATAGAAGTCGTCGAGCAGCGAGTAGTCGTCGAGCTTATCGGTGGTCGTGGCCGTGATCAACATCGGCACGAGCCGCTTCAGGTTCGCCACGCCGTAGCGCGTGGCCTTCACGGGATCGTCGCCCAACGCCTCGGTCTGGGTGCGGGGGTCGATCCCGTCGGGGTTGCCGAACCGCAGCCACGGCTTGTCGTCCTGCAGCCGCGCGAGCGAGTCGAGCAAGCCGCGCTCAGCGTCGGGAGTAGCCGCGCCCGCGATCCGACGGTAGCCCCAATCGATCACGTAGTAGTCCCATGGGCCGATCTTCGGCATCAGCTCGGCGTTGTCGCCCGGCTGTGCCACGTAGTTGTTGCGGGCGTAGTCCATGATCGAGTACGACGTGCCGTTGGCCCGCGTGTACGTGGGGCTGCGCAGCGAATCGACCGGGTAGTAGCCCGACGACAGCTGGTTGTGCGGGAGGCCGAGCGTGTGCCCGACCTCGTGCGTCGCGACGTAGGCCACCATGTGCCCCATCAACGAATCGGGGAGCGGCAGATGGAGAGCGCGCGAGTCGACGGCGCCGACCTGCGCCCACCACCATGCCTGCAACAGGCTCGTGATGTTGTGGTACCAGCCGATGTTCGACTGCAGGATCTCGCCGGTGCGCGGGTCGTTGACGTGCGGGCCGTACGCGTTTTCGACGGTCGACGGCAGCCAGCGGATCGTCGAGTAACGCGCGTCGTCGACATCGAACTCCGGATCTTCCTGCGGTGTGGGCGCGGGCTTCGCCGTGATCGCGTTCGAGAACCCGGCGGCGCGGAAGACGGGCTCCCACGCCTGCACGCCCTTGATGAGCCACGGAACCCACTTCGGCGGCGTCGCCGGGTCGAGATAGAACACGATCGGCTTGACGGGGTCGCTCACCGCGGCGTTGGGATCCTTCGGCTCGAGCCGCCAGCGTGTGATGTAGCAGCGCGTCTGCACCTTGGCGTTGTCGCTCCCGAAATCCTCGTAGCTCACCGAGAAAAAGCCCACGCGGTTGTCGCACAGCCGCGGTGCCATCGGACGGTCGGGCAGCAGCACCATCGAAAAGTTTGTCGGAATGGTGATCGTGTTGAGCGAACGATCGGGCCCCGCGCCGGGCGCGCCGGGAACCGAATCCACCTCGAAGGTCTGCAACGCGCTCACTTCGACATTGATCGGGAAGCTGCGGGCCCGATCGACGAGCGAGCGCGCGGGATCGAACCGCCGCATGCGCATGCCGAGCTGGCGGGCGTTGAGCTCCGACACGTCGGTGGTGAACAAGGTCGTCACCTCGACCACGGCGTTGGAATCCCCCGGACTCCACGCGGCGATGTCGAAGCTCTTGATGATCGGCGGTGTATTCGAGAGGTCCACCGCGCGGCTGACGGGGAGCGTCGAGTCGGCGCGCATCGCGAAGCTGATCATGCGGAGCAGCACCCGGTTCCCCATCCGGTCCCAACGCACCACGCGCGCGGCGATCTGCTCGCCCGCATAGCCAAGCCCGCGGATCGTGCCGCGGCGATCCACGACGAGGCGGAACTCACGGCCCAGCATGCGGCGCGGAATCTCGTAGAACAGCTTCTCCCCGAGGCGGTGGACGATGAATACGCCCGAATCGGTGGTCGCCTGCGCCGTGATCACCTGCCCGTAGGGCTTGGGCCCCTCCGCGGGCGCCTGGCCGCTGGGCCGCGCACCGCTCGCGCGAGCGGTATCTTGACGGCCAGGGGCGGGGGCTGGAGCGGGCTGCTGGGCGGGGCGAGCTGGAGCGGAGGTGGCGCGGGAGCAAGCGAGAACGCCGAACGCCAGGAGGACGCTGAGTGCACGCATCGTGGAGCACCTTCCGTTGTGGGAGACGGTTCGCGGGCCCGGAGAGATTAGGGCGCCTCGGTTCGTACGTCCAGATCCCCAACGGCGTTGCAGTCTGCGTACTCGTCGGACTCGTTGGTTGCGGTGGTGCCGATCCTCGCGTCGCCGTCCTCGGGTACGCGTTCCCGATGTGGGGCACCACGACCGTGCAGGTGGCGCGCGACGAAATCGGCGGTTGGCCGGCGGACGGGGCCGCGATCCGCATCGTCTACGACAGTATCATCCAGGGCGACCCACCGGACGTCGAAGTGATGCGGGCGCAACGCATCGCCGAGACCCCGAATCTCATCGCGGTGGTGGGACATGGCGGGAGCCGCGGCTCGCTGGCGGCCGCGCCGATCTATGCCGCGGCCGGGATCCCGCAAATCGTACCCACCGGAACCAGTCGTCTCTTGCGGCAAGCGGGTCCCTGGGCGTTCATGCTCGCCCCCGACGACTCGACAGAAGGCGCGCTCATCGGCCGCTTCACCGCCGAACGTCTCGGCGCGCGCCGCGTCCTCCTCTTCTTCACGAACGATGAGTACGGCGTGGGATTGCGCGACGGCGTGGCCGCGGAGCTCGCGGCGCGCGACGTCGCCGTCCTCGATAAGGTCGGCGTCGATCCCTCGAGCGACATCCCCACCCTGTTCGAAGCCAGTCTGCGACGCGGCATCCCCGACGTGATCGTGGTCGCCGGACGGCACACCGAGACGGGCCGCGTCGCACGGGCCGCGCTCGGCCGCGTGCCGAGGCTGCGCGTGGTGGCCGGCGACGGTGCCCTCCTGCTCCCGGTCCTCCCCGACCTGGCCGGGCCTGCCGCCGACTCGATCTACGTCGTGGCGTTCTGGCTTCCCGACGCGCCCGATTCGATGTCGCGGGCCTTCGTCGAGCGGTTTCATCGCGTCACGGGTCACGATCCGGCGCCCGACGATGCCATGAACCACGACGCCCTCCTCCTGCTCGCTCACGCCGTGCGCGCCGTGGGGCCGAACCGCGTCGCAGTGCGCGGCTACCTCGAGTCCCTCGGTCGCACGCGGCCCCCGTACCGCGGCATCAGCGGAGATATCACGTTCGTGGGTACCCGCACGCCGCCGCTCGTCATGGCGCGCCTCCGCGGCGGTCGGGTGGTGCGGGTCACGGACTGGCCCCCGCCGTGACGGGACTCCGGACGCTGCTCCGGTGGCGCGCGCCCAGTCTGCGCGCGCTCGTCGTCCTGCTCGTCGGCGCGGCGGCGGCGTACGCCGGCGCCGTCACACTCTACCTCACGGTCAGCGTCGGCTCGGCTGCGTTTACGCTGGGCGAGGGCACGACGGCGATCGTCGCCTTGCAGGACGACCTCGGCCACCGGCAAGCGCTCCTTAACGTCGCGCTCGACCGGTGCCGGGAGCTGCTGGCCGGAACCCGCGCCCCCAGCGACACCGAGGTCGATCGCCTGCGCGGCCTCATCGCTCGCGGCACCGTGCGCGAGCGCGCCGAGCCGTATGCCCATGTGCCGTCGGGCCTCCGCGTTGCGCTGGCCCACGCCGACGAGCAGCTGTCCCGCTTCGGGAACGCGCTCAGCGAGATGGGCGCGCTCATCGAGCTGCGGCGGATCGCGGACGGCCGCCGCGCCTTGAGCCGCGCCGATGCCATCGCGGAGGCCGTGGAGACCGACCTGGCCGGGGCGTCGGAGCTGGCCCGCGCCGACCTCATGGCGCGGCAGGAGGCGCTACGACGAGCCACGCGACACGCGGTGCGAGACGGCCTCCTCCTCCTCGCCGCGGGCATGTTCTTCTTGCCCCTGGCCCTCCTGGTAGTGCGCCGCCGGGTGTGGGCGCCTCTGGCACGTCTCGAAGAGGGCCTGCAGCACGTTTCCGACGGCGACCTGACCGCTGAAGTCGCGGTGCTGTCTGGTGACGAGCTGGGACGGGTGGCGACCCACTTCAACCAGATGACCGGCGTGCTGCGCGATCGCGCCGAGGAGCAGGGCCGCTTCGCGGCCGCCGGCGAGCTTCTCGCCGGCGTGGCGCACGAGGTGAACAATCCGTTGATGGCGATCGCCACCCACGCCGAGCTGCGCCTGGGGGACAGCGATCTCTCGGATGAAGCGCGCGTCGAGATGCAGAGCATCCTGCGCCAGGCGCGCCGCGCCTCGAAACTGCTGCGGGGATTGCTGCGGTTCGTGCGGGCGGGCGAAAAGCGCGCCGCCCGCGTCAATCTGAACGACGTGGTCCGCAGCGCGATCGACCTCGTCTCCTATCGGTTCACCGTCGACGAGATCATGATCGAGGGGCGACTCGATCCGAGTCTTCCGCCCGTCCACGGCGACGCGAATCGGCTGGAGCAGGTGCTGGTGAACCTGCTGAGCAACGCGCTGGACGCGCTGCGGAACGTGAAGCCGCCGCGTCGGCTCGTGGTCGACTCCTTTGTGAGCGACGGGCGCGTGTGCGTCGCCGTGACCGACAACGGGCCCGGGGTCGCTGCGGAGATTGTGGAGCGTCTGTTCCGGCCCTTTGCAACGACCAAGGGACGCCGGGGAACGGGCCTGGGGCTCTACATCTCCCGGCAGCTGATTCGCGAGGCGGCGGGCGACTTAGGGCTCGACCCGACGCCCGCTCCGGGACGGGGCGCCCGGTTCCTGCTGTGGCTCCCCGCCGCGCCGACGCTCGGAGCCGGGGCGCCACCGGAGGAGCTGCCCGCCACACCCGCACCCGCGCCTGCTCCCGCGGCGGGGAGCCTCGCGGGAATTCGCGTACTCCTCGTGGACGACGAAGAGATGATCCGTCGTCCGATGGTGCGATTCCTGTCGCGGCGCGGCGCCGAGGTGACCGAAGCCGGCGATGGCCTGCAGGCCCTCGAACGCCTGGCGGGATTCGACCCGCACGTGATCGTGGCGGACTTGCGCATGCCCAAGATGGACGGCGCCGAGCTGTACGCGCGGCTGCAGGCGGAGCGACCGGCGTTGGCGGAGCGGGTACTGTTCCTCTCGGGCGACATCACCCAGCTCGCGGGCCGTGGTCTCGCCCCGGTCCCTCGGGAGCGTGTGCTCGTGAAGCCGGTGGAGCTGGCCGAGCTGGAGCGGCGCATTCACGAATTCGTCCGCGAGCCAAAGGCGGGCTAATGCTGGTCGTCGCGGTCCTGCTCGTGACGGTCCTGCTGCGGTTCAGTCTCGTCGCCGTGTTGACCTACGTCCTGCTGCCACGCGGTCCCGCCTGCCCTCACTGCGCCGCCGAGCTGACGCTGATCCGGCACACGGTGTTACAGCGGCTCGTGCCCGTGATCGAGCATCGCTGGTGCCTGGATTGTGGATGGAACGGCGTCGTGCGCCGCTCCGTTACTCGCGAGTGATCAGCCGCGCGGCTCGCTCGTAGAAGAAATAGTCCCACGCCCAGTTGATCAGCACAAAGAGCTTGTTGCGGAATCCGATCAGCTGGATGATGTGAATGCCGAGCCACATCACCCACGCCAAGAACCCGCTGGCCTGCACGCCATAGACGTTCGCGACCGCGGCATTGCGGCCAATCGTGGCCAAGGTGCCCTGATCGCGGTAGCGGAACGGCTCGAGTGGCTGGCCGCGCAGGGTGCGCCTGATGCTCCGGGCAACCGCTCGCCCCATTTGAATCGCCACCGGCGCGACCATCGGCAGTGGTTCACCGTTCTCTTCGCGATACGCGGCGTCCCCGATGATGAAGACCTCGGGGTGCTCCGGGACTTGCAGCGTCGGCCCGACGGAGACGCGGCCCTGCCGCACGACCGGGAGGCCGAGGGTCGCATTCAGGGGCGAGGCGCGCACGCCCGCCGCCCAGATCACGGTGCGCGCGGGGATGATCTCGCCGCTCTTCAGGCGAAGGCGCTCCCCATCGAAGTCGGCCACGGTGGCGCCGAAACGCACCTCGACGTACTTCCGCCACAGCGTCTTGCCCGCTGCCTCACGCAGCCGCTCCGGCATCGCGGCGAGGAGGCGGTCGGTGGCCTCGAGCAACAGAATCCGGACGTCTTTGATGTTGAGCCGCGGGTAGTCCTTGACGAGGACGAGCCGGATCAGCTCCGACAGCGCGCCCGCCATCTCGACGCCGGTCGGCCCACCTCCAACGATGATGAACGTCAGCAGCGCGCGTCGCCGCTCGGCGTCGGGCTCGAGCATGGCCTGCTCGAAGCACGTCAGCACGTGATTGCGAATCGCGATGGCGTCGGGGATGTCCTTGAGCTGCAGGCCGTGACGCCGCATCGCCTCCAGCCCGAAGAAGTTCGTTTCACCCCCGGGCGACAGCACTAAGAAGTCGTAGGAGATAGGTCCGGCACTCGTGTCGAGACGCCGGGCCGCGACGTCCACGCGCGTCACGTCCACCATGCGGAAATCGAGATTCCTCTGCCCGCGGAGAATCGCGCGCGCCGGCTTGGCGATCTCCTCCGGTTCGAGGCCAGCGGTCGCGACCTGATAGAGGAGCGGCTGGAACAGGTGGTAGTTGTTGCGGTCGACAAGCACGACCTGCACGGGAACGCCGCGCAACGCGCGGGCGGCGTTCAGGCCCCCGAAGCCCGCGCCAACGACGACGACGGTGGGCGCCTCACTCATGCTTGGTCCAGGCGCAGGACGGTTTGCAACAGCACGTTGGCGCCGTTGGTCACGTCTTGCGCGCGCGTCAGCTCGACCGGCGAATGACTGATCCCCTTCACTGAGGGAACGAAGATCATCCCCATCGGGCAAATCTGGGCGAGGTCTTGCGCGTCATGACCGGCGCCGCTCGGCATCGACTGACTGGACAGCCCGAGGCCGGCCACCGCGTCGGCGATCAGCGCGCGTACGCCGGGGTCCGACAACGCCGGCGGGTTGGCGTGCTGCCGCTCGTACGCGAGCGTCGTCTCGTAGCGCCGCGCGATCTCCTGCCCCTCGGCGTGGATGCGAGTCCACAGCGACTCGATCTTCGCGGTCGAGAGGTCCCGGAGCTCGACGGTGAGGTCCACCTGCCCCGGAATCACGTTCGGCGCCCCAGGTTTCACCACCAGCCGGCCGACGGTGCCGACCTGGCGCCCGGGCACGGACCGCACGACGCGGTCTACGACGAGCACGAGCTCGGCGGCGGCGAGCATCGCGTTGCGGCGCCGGTCCATGGGCGTCGTCCCGGCGTGGTTCGCGAAGCCCTTGATGGTGACGTCGTAGTGGTGGATCCCGACGATGCCTTCGACGATGCCGATCTGGATCCCCTTTTCGTCGAGGATCCCGCCCTGCTCGATGTGCAGCTCGAGATAGGCCGTTACACTGCCCTTGGCGTGGCGTGCCTCGGCGACGCGTGCGGGGTCGCCGCCGAGGCGGCGGATTTTGTCCGCCAGGGGGACACCGTCGCGGCCGGGGCGACCCAGCTCCTCGGCTGGGAGATCGCCGATGTAGCCGCGGCTCCCGGTGAGCCCGCTCTCTTCGTCGCACCAGATCGCGACGTGGAGCGGATGCCGGTTGCGGTAGCCGCGCTCGGCGAGCGTCTGAGCAACTTCGATCGCGCTCATGGATCCCACGTCGCCGTCGTAGTTGCCGCCCTCGGGGACGGAGTCGATGTGGGAGCCGAACAGAATCGGCAGCGCTCCCGCCTGATTGCCCCCCCCCGTGCGCGTCCCGATGATGTTGCCGACCGTGTCGATGCGGACGTCGAGTCCGGCGCGACGCATGAGGTCCATGGCGAACGCGCGGGCATCGATGTCTGCCTGCGTGAATGCAACGCGGCTCACCCCACCCTGCGGGTTCGCCCCGAACCGCGACAACTCGGTGAGGTGCTGGTTGACCCGTGGGCCATCGACCCGCCAGGTCTTCCAGTCGCCCTGGGCGGGCCAAGGGGGCAGTGCCAGGCCGCCGAGGGCTGCTGCGGTCGTGCGCACGAACTCGCGCCGTCCGAGGGGGTTCATTCTTTGGCCCGTTTGGAGAACTCCCACATCCCGATCATGGTCTTCTTATCGATCGGGAATCCGAGCAGCCTCGCTTGTAAGACGATCTGCCCGCGATGATGCGCGTCGTGGATCATGTAATACATCAGGTAGCCCGCCGCGTCGTGATGGAACCCGACGATCCGGCCGCCATCCTTCAGCGCCGCCCCTACGATGACGAGCACGGCTTTCCGCTTGGCTTTGAGCGCCCGCAGCGCCTGCGCTCGCGTGACGCGACCGCGGTTCAGTTCGCCGGGAACGGGAAAGTCGGGCGCGGTGTGTTCGAGGTAGCGCAGGCCGCAGTTATGCAGGTGGGCCACCTGCGCCGCGATGGTGCGCGTTTTCGGACCCGGGGGCGGCGCCTGCCACACCGCCGGATCGAGCTGTTCGACGAGGTACTCGTTGATGCGGGCGTTGCCCGCGTAGGCCTTGAGCAGCGCGTCGGCGGCGCTCAGCCGGTCAGTTTTCGCCACAGCCACTGCAGCGGATCGTAGTTGCGGTCCGCCACGCGCTCTTTGAGGGGGATGATCGCGTTGTCCGTGATCGTAATCGACTCGGGACACACTTCCGTGCAGCATTTCGTGATGTTGCAGAAGCCGATCCCGCCCTCCTGCCGCAGGTGATCGGAGCGGTCCGCTTCATCGAGCGGGTGCATCTCGTAGACGGCCGCGCGCACCAGCATCGCGGGCCCCATGAACTCTTCGTGTTTGTCGTGCGCCCGCAGCACGTGGCACACGTCCTGGCACAGAAAACATTCGATGCACTTCCGGAACTCCTGCGGCCGTTCGACCTCGTACTGGAACATGCGCCACGTCCCGTCGGGGAAGTCGGGCGCGCGCGGCTGGAAGGCCGGGATCCGTTTGTTGACTTCGTAATTCCACGAGACGTCCGTCACCAGGTCCTTGATGACCGGGAACGCTTTCATCGGGGTGACCGTGATCGTCTCGTCGGCCGGATAGTCCGACATCCGCGTCATGCACATGAGGCGCGGCTTGCCGTTGATCTCGGCGGAGCACGATCCGCACTTGCCCGCCTTGCAGTTCCAGCGGACCGCGAGGTCCGGCGCCTGCTCGGCCTGGACCAAGTGGACGGCGTCGAGCACGACCATGCCTTCGCCGGCCGCGACGGTGTACTCCTTCAGCTCTCCCCCGGCGCGGGTTCCGCGGAATAGGCGCAGACGACGCTGTTCGGCCACAGTCATGCCCCTTCCTTAATGAGCTTCATCAAGTCTCCCGGGAGCGGCGGCTGCGCCTCACGTCGCACCGTCATGCGGTTCCCTTCCTTCTTGACCACGATTTGCTCACGCGTCTGCTTCTCGTCGGAGTCGGGATAGTCGCTGCGGGTGTGACCGCCCCGGCTCTCGGTGCGTTCCAGCGCGGCGCGCGCCGTCGCCTCCGACACCACGAGCAGCGAGTGCAGATCGAGCGCCGTATGCCAACCGGGATTGTACTCGCGGCTCCCCGTGACCCCGACGGTCTGCGCGCGGCCTTTCAACTTGTCGAGCTCGGCCAGGGCGACCTCGAGTCCGGCCTTGTCACGGATGATCCCGGCGTTGCGCTGCATCACGGCCTGGAGCGCCGACTGCACGGCGTAGGGGTTCTCGCCGTTCCGCTCGAAGGGCGCGAGCGCGTCCTGCATCGCGGCGTTCACCTCGGCGTCGGGAATGGCAGGCGCATTGCCGCTCTTGCCGACCGCGTGCTGCCCGGCGCGCCGTCCGAACACCAGAAGGTCGCTGAGAGAATTGCCGCCCAGGCGGTTGGCGCCGTGCATCCCGCCGCCGACTTCTCCGGCGGCGTAGAGACCAGGCACCGTCGACTCCTGCGTCTCGGCGTCCACCTTGACCCCGCCCATCACGTAGTGGGTGGTCGGGCCGATCTCCATCGCCTCTTTTGTGATGTCCACCTGCGCCAGCTCTTTGAACTGGTGGTACATGCTGGGCAGCTTTTTCTTGATGTAGTCGGGCCCTTGTTTCGACGCGATATCGAGAAACACACCGCCGTGCGGGCTGCCGCGGCCCTCGGCGATCTCCTTGGTGATCGCCTTGGCCACGACGTCGCGCGTGAGCAGCTCCGGCGGGCGGCGGTTCTTCTTGCGCTCGCCCTTGACCCACGCGTCGGATTCCGCCTCGGTCTCCGCGAAATCCCCTTTGAACATGTCGGGCATGTAGCGGAACATGAACCGCTCACCCTTCGAGTTCTTGAGGACGCCGCCTTCCCCGCGCACGCCCTCGGTGACGAGGATGCCGCGCACGCTCGGGGGCCAGACCATGCCGGTCGGATGGAACTGCACGAACTCCATGTCGATCAGCTCGGCGCCGGCGTCGTACGCGAGCGCGTGCCCATCTCCCGTGTACTCCCAGGAGTTGCTCGTGATCTGCCACGCCTTGCCGATGCCGCCCGTCGCGATCACGATCGCGGGTGTCCGGAACAGCACGAAGCGGCCCGTCTCGCGGAAATAGCCGAGGGCCCCGGCGACGCGGCCGCCGACCTGGAAGATGCGGACGATCGTGCACTCCATGTGCACGTCGATGCCGGAATGCACGCCCTTGTCCTGGAGCACGCGGATCATCTCGAGACCGGTGCGATCGCCGACGTGCGCCAGGCGGCTGTAGGTGTGCCCGCCGAAGGGACGCTGGTTGATCTTGCCGTCTGGCGTGCGGTCGAAGAGCGCGCCCCATGCTTCGAGCTCGTTGATGCGATCGGGCGCTTCCTGCGCGTGAATCTGCGCCATGCGCCAGTTGTTGTGCATCTTGCCGCCCCGCATCGTGTCGCGGAAATGCACGCGCCAGTTGTCTTCACCGAAGACGTTGCCCAGGGCCGCAGCCGCCCCTCCCTCCGCCATCACGGTATGGGCTTTGCCGAGCAGCGATTTGCACACGAGGGCCACCTTGGCCTTCTGCGCGCTCGCCTCGATGGCCGCGCGCAGGCCGGCGCCGCCGGCGCCGATGACCACAACGTCGTAGCTGTGCGTCTTGAGGTCGGATACGGCCATCAGAACAGCCGCAGATCGTGAATGATGCCCATCGCGCAGAGGCGGATATACACGTCGGTGAGCGCGACGGAGAACAGCGAGCACCAGGCGAACAGCATGTGATGGCGGTTCAAGGCGCTGACGCCGCGCCAGGCCTCGAAGCGGGCCTTGCCGGCCCGCGCACACGAGAAGCAATCGACGCTCCCGCCGATCAGGTGCCGCAGGGAGTGACAGCCGAACGTGTAACTCGCGAGCAGTACCACGTTGACCAGCATCACCAGCGTGCCGATGCCAGCGCCGAATTGGGTTCCACCACCCGCCGCGGGCCAGCGGGTCGCCAGGAACACGTCATACGACAGGATGAAAATGAAGATGACGGCGGCGTACATGAAGAATCGGTGGACGTTTTGCAGGATGAAGGGAAAGCGGGTCTCGCCCTTATAGGCGTGCCGAGGCTCGCCGACGGCGCAGGCGACGGGGTCGAGGAAAAACGCCCGGTAATACGCTTTGCGGTAGTAGTAACAGGAGGCGCGGAATCCCAACGGGAAGATGAGAATCAAGAAGGCGGGTGAGAGCGGCCACCACGTCGTCTGAACCAGCGGTGAGTAAAACGGCGACAGGTACGGTCCCCACTCGTAGTTCGCGCCGACCCAGGCGGCCCACGTGGAGTAGATGCCGAAACTGCCGAGCACGAGCGCCGTGAGGACGGGGCCGATCCACCAGGCGTCACGCCGCAGCGTGGCGCCGAACCCGCGTTCTTGTAGGTCGCGCAGTGACGTCGTCATAGGGTCACCGCTGCCATCGTTTGCTTGACCGCGTCGGCCGATTTGGTGAGCGCGTCCTTCTCGTCGGCTGTGAGCTCGACGGCAATGATCTTCTCCAGCCCGTTCTTCCCCAGCTTACAAGGGACGCCGCAGTAGATCCCCGACAACCCGTACTCGCCTTCGAGCCACGCCGCGCAGGGCAGGATGCGCTTCTTGTCGAGTACGATCGACTCGACCATCTGGACGACGGCGGACGACGGCGCGTAGTACGCCGAGCCCGTCTTCAAGAACGCGACGATCTCGGCGCCGCCATTGCGCGTGCGGTCCACGATCTTGTCGAGCTTGGCCTTATCGAGCAGCTGTGTGACGGGAATCCCCGAGACGGTCGTGTAGGAGACGAGCGGCACCATCGTATCGCCGTGGCCGCCGAGCACCATCGCCTGGATGTCCTGCACGGAGACGTCGAGCGCCTCGGCGAGAAAGGCGCGATAGCGGGCGGTGTCGAGGACACCCGCCATCCCGATCACGCGCTCGCGCGGAAACCCCGTGACCTGCTTCGTGACCCAGCACATCACGTCGAGCGGGTTCGACACGACCACGACGATGGCCTTGGGGCAATGCTGCTTGATCTGCTGGGAGACTTGCTTGATGATGTCCGCGTTAGTGCGCACCAGATCGTCGCGGCTCATCCCCGGCTTGCGGGCGATGCCCGCCGTGACGACCACCAGCTCGCTGCCGGCGGCGGGACCGTACTCGTTGCTGCCGATGATCCGGGTGTCGAACCCTTCGATCGGGGCCGACTCCCACTGGTCGAGCCCCTTGCCCTGCGGTACGCCTTCGACGACGTCAACGAGAACGACTGTCCGGGCGAGATCTTTCTCGGCGAGCCGCTGCGCCGTCGTGGCGCCGACGTTGCCCGCCCCGACCACCGTAATCCGATTGAGCATAGTGCGGGAAAGTTAGATGGGCCCGATGCGTTGGGCAAAGGCTATGTTTGGGGCCATGCGATGGACGATCATGATGGCCGCGATGATGTTCCCGGGCGTCCTTCCCGTCGCGGTCCGCTACGCGCGCATGATCAGCGACCACCATCCCGTAGGACTGCTCGCGTTTGGCGCTGGTTATCTCGCCGTGTGGGCGGCGGCGGGTATTCCGGCGTGGTTGTTCGGGCTCGCCATCGGTCGGCTCGCCCAGGCAGGTGTCCTGACGGCGGGCGCCGCGACGATCAGCGTGGGGTGCGCCGTGTACCAGCTCTCTCCGCTCAAGAATCATTGTCTGGGGCAATGCCGCACGCCCGCGGCCCTGCTCCTCAAGTACGCGTCGTGGCGCGGGCCCCTGCGTCATCTCCGCGTCGGTCTCCATCACGGGCTCTTTTGCGTCGCGTGTTGTTGGGCCCTATTTGCCATGTTGCTGCTCGTCGCGCCCGCCAGCCTGTGGGCCATGGTCGCCGTGGTGGCGGCGGTCGTCGCCGAGAAGTGGTCGCCGCGCGGCGATCTCGTGTCGCGGGGTGTCGGCGTCGCTTGCCTGGTCGCGGCAGTCCTGATCATTTGGTGGCCCGAGCTCGTACCGGGTCTCACGTCTGGAGGCACAATGGAGATGGGCCAATGAATCGGGACACGCCGCCACCGTCCGATCCGTCGTGGGCCGTTTCGGGCACGTACTTCGAAGTGTGCAATTGCGAGGCGGTCTGCCCGTGCCGCTGGGAGGGCGAGCGCAAGAAAGGCCGGCCCTCGAGTTACGAGACCTGCGACTTCGCGCTCTCCTGGCGGATCACCACGGGCCATATCCGCACGCTCGACCTGAGCGGGCTGTCGGTGATGATGGCGGGCACGTATTCCAACCATGTCACGCCGCGCACGCCGTGGCGGGTGATCCTGTACGTCGACGCCGCCGGCGACGCGGGGCAGCGAGGCGCCCTCGCGGACATCTTTCTGGGGCGCGCCGGCGGCACCACCCTGCGGAACTTTGCCGCGGGGATCGGCCTGATCCACGCCGTGCGGCCGGCCCGCATCACGCTCGATCACACGACCAACCGGGAGTCGATGCAGGCGGGCGAGTACGTGAGCGCCCGAACGGAGCGCCCAGCGCAAAGCGACGGCATCGTGACGTGTGGGATCCCGGGGCACGATCGCCCGGGCCAAGAATTGGTGATGGACCTGTTTCAGGTAGCGGATGGACCCCTCCGCTGGGAGGTCCGGGGACGCTGCGGGTTCGCGACCGACTTCGCCTACGACTCGGACAGCTAGCGAGGCCGGATCGCGCCGGTCACTTCGACCACGACGCGATACCCTTCCAGCTGCGCCGGAATCCGGCCCTTAGCGACGGCGTTCGAGTCGGCCACCAGCACCTTGATGCAGCGCTCGCCCTCGCACAGCGCGATAGCTGTGCCCACGACGCCCGGCAGCGCCATCAACGAATCGCTGTGCGCGGCGAGAACCTCGTTGATGCTCCTTGATCCTTTGTCGGCCACCGTGGCTCCCCCGCCGTGCGTGGCGGAACAGGCCGCCAACGCGCCGGCCAGCAAAATCGCGAGCACGCGACGGATCATGGTTGACGTTTCACGGTCACCGAGTAGCCGTTGCTGCTGCCATCCGGGTCGTGATTGCCGGATGGCTTGTACGTGTATCCGGTGAGCGTCAGGCCGGTCACGCCGAACGAGACCATCCGGGTTGCGTTCGGGATAGACGACAGGACCACCGTGCACGTTCCCGTCCCCCCAGCATCACTCGTCACGCACGTGATATCCGACCCCGTCCCGTTCCAGAGACCGTGCACCGTCACGCCGTTCAGCGGACTATGGCGGTTGTCGTGCGCGGTGATCTGGACGGTCGCCGACCAAGTGCCCGTGGTCCCGCTCGTGTCGGCGACGCCGCCGAGATTCCCCACGTGGAGGCTCGGCGCGTTGACGCTGACCACCGTGGCCTTGGCGTTGTTGCTCGAGTTCCCGTCGGGATACTTCTGGGTCGCGGTCAGGATGTGCCCGCCCTGCGCCGCACCCCCCCCCCCGGTGTTCCAGTTGAAGGTGCGCGTCACGCTGGCGCCCAGCGCGAGCCCCGGGATCGTCTGCGTGCCAAGCACGGCATTACCCGCCGTCCCATCGGTCAGCACGACGTCGAAGTTCGCGGTGACATCCTGCCCGCCCACGTTCTGCACGATGACGACGATGGCCGCTGTGTCGCCCTGCGTGACCGAGCCGGGCGCCGCAATGCTGGCCAGAGCGATGTCGGCGGGTGCGGGATTCACGGTCACGGTCGCTGAGCGCTGGTTGTTGCCGGCGTTGTCGTCCGTCAGGGTCTGAGTCGCTACCAACGTGTGCCCGCCCAGGGCTGCAGACGCCGTGTTCCAGCTGAACGAGCGCGTGGTGCTGGCGCCGACCGCGAGGCTGGTGACCGCCTGCGTGCCGATCGTCACCCCGGCCGTCTGGTCGGTGAGGACGACATTGAAGCTCGTGCCGACGTTCACCCCGCCCACGTTCTGGACGGTGACGCCGATCGTCGCGCTGCTGCCCTTGAGCACCGTCCCCGGGGCGGTCAGGGCGGTGACCGCGACGTCGGTCGACGGCGCGTTCAGGGTGACCGTCACCGAGCCCTGGTTGTTGGCCGCGTTGGCGTCGGACAGCGTGAGGGTCGCCACCAGGGTGTGACCGCCGAGCGCCGCGGCCGTCGTATTCCAGTTGAAGGTGCGCGACGTGTTGGAGCTGGCGGGGAGTCCGGGGATCGTCTGTGTGCTGATCGTCACCCCGGCTGTCGCGTCGGTGAGGACGATATCGAAGCTACTCGTGACGTTCAGGCCCCCCACGTTCTGCACCGCCACCGCGATGGCGGCCGTAGTTCCCTGCGCTACCGACGCGGGCGCCGTAACGCCGCTCACGGCGATGTCGGTCGTCGGGGGGGTCTGCACGTTGATCCCGATCCCGATGCTGTTATTCGCCGGGTTGTTGTCTGCCAGCTTCTGCGTCGCGAATAGCGTGTGTCCGGTGATTGCCGCGCCCGTCGTGTTCCAGGTGAACGTACGGGTGGCGGTCGCCCCCACGGCGAGTCCCGAGATCGTCTGCGTGCCGAGGATCGGACCATTCCAGCCGTCGGTGAGGACGACGTCGATGCCGGTCGTGACCTCCTGGCCCCCCACGTTTTGAATCGTGACGGTGACGGGCGCGACCTCGCCCTGGTTGACCCGCGGGGGTGCGGTGATCGCCGTAACGGCGATGTCGGTGGGTTGCGGCGCCACGCTGACCGTCGCCGAACGTTGGTTGTTGGCGGCGTTGTCATCCGCGAAGCTCTGGGTCGCGACGAGCGTGTGACTCCCCAGGACCGCGTTCGTCGTCGTCCAGGTGAAGTTACGTATCGCGCTGGCACCCGCGGCGAGTCCCGTCACCGTCTGCGTACCGATCGTCGTGCCGGCGGTTTGGTCGGTCAGGACGACGTTGAAACTGGCGCTGACGTTTTGCACGCCCACGTTTTGGACGGTCACACCGATGCTCGTCGAACTCCCCTGCGAGATCGAGCCGGGCGCGTTGAGTGAGCTTACGGCGATGTCGGTCGACGGTGGAGGCGGTACCGGGGCGTTCACGGTGATCGCGATGGCCATCGCGTCGTTCGTCCACTTGTCGTCCGGGAGTTTCTGAGTCGCGATCACAATGTGGCCGGTGATGGCCGCCCCCGCGGTGTTCCACGGAATGTCGACCGTGGCCGTGGCGCCGATGGCGAGGCCTGCGACGGTCTGCGTACCGATCACGCCACCGCCCGCCGTTCCGTCTGTCAGCTCGACGGCGAAGGGCGCCGTGACATTCACCTCGCCGACGTTCTGGACGGTGACGACGACGTGCGCCGTGTCACCCTGGGCTACGGAGCGCGGCCCGGTGATGGCGGTCGTCGCGATGTCGGTCGGTTTGGGACGGACCGTGACCGCGGTGGTAAGGCGGTCGTCCGTGGCGTCGTCATCTGCCAAGTTGTGCGTCGCTACGAGCGTGTGCGGCCCCAGCGCCGCGCCGGTCGTATTCCAGCTGAAGATGAGGTTCGCGCCGGCGCCCGGGGCGAGTGTCGAGACAGTCTGCGTACCGATCCCCGCGCCGGCGGTCGTATCGCGCAGGGTGACGACGAAGCTTCCCGTGCTGAGATTGCCCTCGTTCGTCACGGTCACGCCGATGTTGACCGTGTGCCCCACGGTCACGCCGTTCACGGGAGTCGTGAAGCTCGCCACGGCGACATCGGTGAACGGAGCGTTGACGGGAATCGTCGTGGAGCGCTGGTCGTTCGTCGCCCGGTCATCGGCGAGACTCTGACTGGCCACGAGGTTGTGATCACCGGTCGTCGACGGCGTCCAGACGAACGTCAGCGTCGAGCTAGCGCCGGCGGTCAGAGCGGCGACGCTCTGCGTCGCGACCGTCACGTGCTCGGTGGTGTCCTGCAGCGTTACGTCGAAGGCGGACACGTTCTGATTGCCGACGTTCTTCACCATCACCACGATGCTCGACGCGTGCCCCTGCACCGCCGCGCTCGGTCCGCTCACACTCGTTACGGACACGTCGGTCAACGGGCCCGGCGGCGGCGGCTCGGAGCCGTCGATGGTGACACCGAACCGGTTCAGGACGAGATCGATGCGGTTCCCGATCGTGACCGTGGAGCTGCCGGCGAAGAGCAGCGCGACGGGATTCAAATTTGCATCATCGGTCACGATCAGTGACCCTGAGTCCCCGCCGCCGCTGAATCCTCCGGGCGAAATGATCAACTGGTCGACGTAGCGCGCGGTCTTGGTGCACTGGAACGCCACGACCTCATAGCAGACCGTCACCGTCGCGTTGACGCCGGTGATCTGGCCGTGCGTGAGGCGCGTCGTACGGCCGTACTTCTGCACGTTGAGGCCGAGCAGCCCGTCCCGGGTATCGAACATGCCGTCGCCGTCCGCGTCACCGTAAATGGTCGCGTTCGGCATGCCGTAGCCGTCGTCCGACGGCGTGGCATTGTCCAAGACCGTGACGCTGGACAGGGCGATGGCGGCATCCATCGTGTTGTTGCCGCCCGTGAAGTTGATCAGCTGAAAGTCGCTGAGCGTCGCGATCTGATCGGCCGCCGAGCCGCCGTCGAAGGGCCCCGGCTGGTACTCGGGGTCGCCGACGGTGGCATCGTTCTGGTTGGACAGGACGTGGTTGTTGGAGAGGATGTACACGCGTCCCAAAGCATCGCGCACGCGCGCGCCGATCGTGCCGGCCGTGATGTTCGGATGCCCCACCGAGAATCCCAGCGAGGCGGGCCGCTGCCGCTGCGTGGGATCGCTGAGGGCCATGATCCGGCCTGTGACCTGGACCTTCACCGGAACGCCGTCGAGTACTTGCGGCAAGCCGGGGATCCCCGGGCGCTCGAGCAGGATCAGCATGCCGGCGCCTCCGCCCTCGAGCGGGGCCACGGCGGTCCCGATGACCCCGGGCGTTAGGAGGAGCGCATCCGTGTGCCGTCGTTGTGCCGCGATCGCGGCGCGGAGATCAGCAACCGGGATGCGAGGGTTGACCGGCTCGGGCGGTGGAGCCGAGGGGCCGTCGGAGGAGCACGCGTACCAGACTGCGGGGGCCGCTGCCATCAGGACGACGAGGGCGGCGCGACTCAACGTGCGACCGGCGACCATGACGACTCCCGTGTGGAATGCCTAAACGGGCGCGGGCAGGATAATGAAGGGACTGCAGGCCCTCGGCAAGGCCAATCGTCACAGGGCCTTGGGCTAGGGGCCGAGCTGCCAATTCATGGCGTCCCTCCCGCTGACGCCTGCGGAGACGGAGCGCCAAGCTGCGCCGTATGTCCCTTGCGGCCCGTCGTGCTGAAAGCGGCGACCTTGATCGTTCCGCGCATCGGAATCGGACCGCGAACGATCGCGCTGCGGACCGTGGGCTCGCTGCCATCCATGGTGTAACGCAGCGTGAATCCGGGGATCTCGACGCTGCAGCGCACCATCCCCGCGTCGACGTTCAGACCGGGGACGGGAATCCTGTAGGCCACTCCCGGGACTTCGCGATCGAGCCGCGGCAGCTCGCGCTGACCAACTACATTGACGAAGCGGGACCAGGCCTCGCGGTACAACGCCTCGGCTTTCGTGGCGTCACCCTCCGTGGCCCAGGCAGGATCGGGTGCCCACGCCCGCTCGGCGAGGCCGAACAGTTTCGGGAGCAGCATGTACTCGAGGCGCCCTTCCCCACCCAACGTCTCCGACCACAGGTTGCCCTGAATGCCCAAGATGTGACCCCGGCCGTACTCCGTGAGTCGGTCCTTGCCGACGAACGCGGCGGGATCGAGTGGATTGCCGCGCCGGTCGAGGCGGGAGTTGCGGTAGTAGTCGAAGGGAATGAAGTCGAATGGCTTGCGCAGGTCGACGTAGCCGCCCCAGTCGAGCCCCGTCTCGTCGAAATTCGGATTCCACGCGAGATCGAAGTAGAGATTGGTGACGGGACTCAGCACCACCTCGTAGCCCCCGTTGGCCAGGCGATAGGCGAGGTCCTCGGCGCCCCAGCCCGCGACGTTGTTCCACACGTAGGCGCGCCAGCCACGTGACGCGAAGTCGGGATTGGGAATATTCGTCGTCCGCCCGTCGCGACGCGTCTTCCGGACGGCGATCTCCTCCCATCCGGACGGAACGAGCCCTCGAGCCTTCAAGACCTCGGCCACGCGTCCGTAGAACGCGAACCACATATCGTCGACGTTCGCGAGGCCGTGCGCTTGCATGTAGGCCTGGACGGCCGGCGACCCGACCCAGACGCCGCCCGGAACCTCGTCGCCGCCCATGTGGATGTTGCGCAGCGGCGCCCCGGCCTCGCGGTGCATCGCGGCGAGACCGTCCACGACGCGCTCGATGAACCCATACGTCGATTCCATTCCGGGGTTCAAGACGTTGTCGGGATAGCCTTGGACCGACATGTACTTCGAAGTGTCGTTCGGGTCGGTGAGTCCCAGAGCCTTGACCGCGGCGCGCGCGTGGCCCGGCATCTCGATCTCGGGGATGACCTCGATATGTCGCGCCGCCGCGTAGCGCACAATCTCGACGTAGTCGGCATGAGAGAAGAAGCCGCTGCCAAAGGGGCGGCCCACTTGGGGACCCGACCCAAAGGCGGGTTGAAGGAATTGCTTCGAATCGAGGGTGTGGCCGCGCCGGGCGCCTACCGACGTCAGCTCCGGGAGGCCGGCGATCTCGACCCGCCACCCTTCGTCATCGGTGAGATGGAGATGGAGCACGTTGAGCTTGTAGCGCGCCAGCAGGTCGATCGTGCGCAGCACCGACGCCTTGGGCTGGAAGTTGCGCGCGACATCCAACATGAACCCGCGGTACCCGAAGCGTGGGGCGTCCACGACGCGAATCGCGGGCAAGGTAAGGCCGGTGCGGGGTGTGGGTGCTGGCAGCAAGCTGCGCAGCGACTGGAGCCCGTAGAAGACGCCGGCGGGCGACACACCAACAATGCGAACCCCCTCGGCCGGATCCACGACGAGCGTGTACGCCTCGGCCGAGGTCTGACCCGCTACCGGGCCGACCTCGAGTCGCAGGGATGGCCCAGCGCCCGTGCGCGTGTTGCTGAAGTAAGGCCTCAGGTACTCGACCGCGAACGCCGCCTCGTTCTTGAGCGCCTCGGACGCTTCGATCGGCGGCAGGGCCGTGAGCCGCAGCGAGCCCGTGCCCGGCGCCACCTCGACCGGAGTCGGAAAGACCGGCGGTAGCTCGCTCGCAGGGATGTTTCGGGTCGCCGAGTCGAGCGCGAACTGTTTGTCGGGCGTTAGCACGCTGCGCTCGAAGGGAGCCGCGACGAAATCGGTCAGCGGAACGGCCGCATCCTTCGCGCTGTCGAACACGATATAGGCGCCCTGCGCCACGAAGCTACGGTTTAAGAGGAGGTCCGTGACGTACGGGATGCGGATGCTGGCACCAGGGGCCAGTCCCGCAAAGCCACCTCCCGCGGCCGGCACGAGGCGGTGGAGGTCGGCCATCACGTCCTCGATGGCGAACCCGCCACCGACGGACCCCGGCGCCGCCCCGTGGAGCGCGCTGAAGTAGATCGCCCAGCCACTCGGCGGGAGCGCTTTGGTGCCGCGGTTGGTGAGTGTGAAGGCCGCCCGCGAGGATCTCCAGTTGGTGGCGACGCTGTCCCCGACCAGCTCCCAGCGGAGCTGTACGGTGGACTGGGCGGAAGCTGTACCGGCCGTCAGAGCCAGCGCGATTGTCGGAAGGACGAGTCTCATGTGCATGAGAGAGATTATCTCACCTCGGGCCCCGAAGCGAGTCCTCAAAGCCGAAGAATCGATCCATCAGCCAGGTGCCATTCCGCTGTGGAACGAGCACCGCGACATACCTGCCGAATTCCGTCATGCGCTTGCCGCTCGAGTCATTCCAGGACTGCTCGAAAGCGCCGAACTCCGTCACCTGATTCGCTGCGAACCGTCGATGCGCGACGGTGAGTCGAAGATCCATGTCCGTCAGGGACGTCCAGTTGCTCCGCGCCATCGCCGCCAGCTCGGCGCGACCGCGCACGGTGTTGAACGCCGGCCACTCGAACACGGCTGAGTCGGTGAACTGCGCGCCGTACGACACCGGGTCGTGCGTGCGGTACGCCTGGACGATGCGCGCGTTGAGCGAGTCGACGCCGGCCGTGGCGTTCTCGCCGGACGAACAGGCGAGAGCGACGATACAAAGGGCGGCAGCGAGCTTCATTTGCTTGATGCTCCTTGACCCACGAGCCTCGGCTGCTGCGTCGGCCCGAATGAGACGTTGTACTCCGTGTCCAAGAGCAGCCGGTCACCGTCGAAGCGGAACGCCAACGTCGCGGCGAAGGGTGTCTCGGACAGAACCAGTTTGAGCGTGAAGGTGCTGTCACGGGTCCAGGCGCCGCTCGTGGCAATCTGCGGACGGGCCGGCACACTCAGCATCTGGCCTAGCCCGCCCGTGAAGCCGCCGCGGCTCTTCACCCACGAACCGATCCCGATCGGCGTCCGCAGCTCGCCATCGGCTGTGCGCACGACGAGCGCCGGTACCGGTGAATCGAAATCCAGCGAGAGCGCCCGGATGCCGCTGCTGTCTGCGAACTCATAGAAGCGGCCCGAAACGCTTCGACCGAGCGGACTCGTGGACTGCCCCGCCGGCAGCCGGACCCTGAGCGCGCCGAGTCTCGCCTTCAGCTGCGCCTGGGCGGACGGACTCGGCGGCAAGGCGCGGGCCTGCATGGCCGGGAGGAGTCGGTCCCACACGAGGGTCATCACCGCCTGCATGTCACGCACGCCACTCGTAATCACGACCACGGCGTCGACGTCGGGGAGGACGAGGCAGTACTGGCCGAATGCGCCGTCGCCGCGAAACGAGTTGTGCCGGGAGCGCCAGAACTGATAGCCGTACCCCTGGTCCCAGTCGCTTTGGGGAGCGGAGCCGTTCGCGACTTGTAAGCGCGTCGCCGCCGAGACCCAGGCGGCCGGGATCAGTCGCCGTCCATTCCACACGCCTTTCTGCAGGTACAGCTGCCCGAATTTGGCGATGTCCTCGGTCCGGATCAGCAACCCGAACGCGCCCAGCGTGACCCCTTGTGGGCTCGCCGGCCAAACCGGGTTGGCGATCCCGAGCGGCTCGAAGAGTCTCGGCCGCAGATACTCGAGCACCGTCATGCCGGTCACCTTCTGCACGATGGCCGACAGCATGTAGGTGGCGGGCGAATTGTACAGGAAGTGCGTCCCCGGTTTGAACGGGATCGGCTGGGACAGGAACGTCTTCGTCCACGGCTCGCCCGGCGGGGGTGCCGGCGTTCCGCCCGTCCATCGCCACGGCGCGGCCTCCGTTTGGTGGCCCGTCGCCATGCGCAGCACGTCGCGCACCCGCATCGCCCGCAGGTTGGGCGGAGGCTCGGCCGGCGCATCCTCCGGGAAAAACTTCAGGACCTCGTCGTCGAGGCTCAGCTTGCCCTCCGCGATCGCCAGGCCGACGGCGGTGGACGTGAAGCTCTTGCTGAGCGAGTACAGCATGTGCGGCGTGCTCGAATCGTAGGGGCTCCACCACGCTTCCGCGACGACGTGCCCGTGCCGCACCAACATGAAGCTGTGCATCGCCTCGATCTCGCTGTCCGCTCGCTCGACGAACGCGAGGATCGCCGAGGACGAAATCCCTTGCCGCTCGGGGCTGCTACGTGGGAGATGCTGTGCAGCAGCGGTTGAACCAATGACGGTCGCGGCCAACAACAGGCGGCGTGGGCGTGCGGCAAGGAGCATGGGTAGCCTACGGCGTGGTGACCGCGAGATTATAACGTCCCGAGCCCACCTCCACGACCACATCGTTGCCGCGCTGACGGGCCGCATGAACGCCGTTGCCGGCTTTGAGCGGGACTCCCCCTTCTCGGACATCGGCAAGGCGACTGTCCCACAACGTGACTTCGGCGGAGGTATTCGGCGGAACGGTGACATCGAGCGTGAACCGCTGCCCATCGCGTCTCCAGAACGTCGAGAGCGTGCCGTACGCTGTTTCGAGGGACGCTCTCGCGCTCGTCAGGCCTGCCCCCGGTCGTGGCGCGACGCGTGCCCGCCGGTAGCCGGGCGCCGCCGGGTCCACGTCGATTCCGCCGATGTTCCGGTACATCCAATCGCCCACCGCGCCGAACGCATAATGATTGAAGGAGTTCATCCCCGGATCCTCGAAGCTGCTGTCGGGACGGATGCCGTCCCAGCGCTCCCACATCGTCGTCGCGCCCCGGGTGATCGGGTAGAGCCACGAGGGATACGTGCGCTGCATAAGTAATTGAAAGGCGGCCCCAACGTGTCCGGTCGCGCCGAGCACGTGCAGCAGGTACGGCGTACCGAGAAAACCAGTCGTGAGATGGTGCTCGCGCGCTTCGACGTCCCGCACCAGGCGTCCGGCGGCCACAGGCACGAGCGTATCCGGCAGCAGATCGAATGCGATCGCCAGCGCGTAGGCCGTCTGCGTGTTCTCGCCGACTCTTCCCGTTCGCGACACGAACTCTCGATTGAACGCGTCACGGATTGCGCGAAAGCGTGCCTGGTACTCGGCCGCGTCTTTCTCGCGCCCCAGGACCGCCGCCGTGCGGGACACCAGATCGGTGGAGTGCGCCAGGAACGCCGTCGCGATCAGATCCGTGCTCGTCGTCGCGCCGGGATATGACGGATCGTCACTGTGCAGCGCCAGCCAGTCGCCGAACTGCCATCCCGGTCTCCAGATCAGCTCGGGGCCCGCCCGGCGCCGCGCGTAGTCGACCCACGCCCGCATGCTCGGGTACTGACGTTCGAGCAGGCGCCGGTCGCCGTATGTCAGGTACATCGTCCAGGGCACGATGACGGCGACATCGGACCAGCCCGCGGTGCCCGCGAACCGCGTCGAGTCACCGCCCAGGGGATTCGGAATGACCCACGGGACGCTGCCGCTCGGATCCTGATCGGCGGCGACATCCGACAACCACTTCGCGAAGAACCCGCTGACGTCCATGTTGAACGCGGCGGTCCGGGCGAACACCTGGGCGTCGCCCGTCCATCCGAGCCGCTCGTCGCGTTGCGGGCAGTCCGTTGGCACGTCGAGGAAATTGCTGCGCTGGCCCCAGACGATGTTGCGCTGCAGCTGGTTGAGCAACGAGTCCGAGGTGACTAGGCTCCCCGTTTGGACAAGGTCGGACGACACCGCGATCCCCGTGATGGTGGTCGAATCCGGCGTCGCAGGAAGGCCCTGGGCTGCTACATATCGGAAACCGTGGAAGGTGAAGTGCGGCTCGTACACCTCTCGGGTCTTCCCGCTGAGCGTGTACCGATCGGTCTGCGCCGCGGCGCGCAGGTTCGCGGTATAGAGATTCCCGTCCCGGTCGAGCACCTCGCCGAATCGCAGAGTGACGGTCGTGCCAGCCGGTCCGCGAACCGTGAGACGCGCCCAACCGGTGAAGTTCTGACCGAGGTCGAACAGCATTTCGCCCGACGGCGCCCGACGGATGGCTACCGGTCGCAGCTCGCGCACGCGACGCACCGGCGGTGACAGCGACGCCACCAGCGTGGCAGGAGGCGGATCGACGAAGGCGACCGCGGTCCACTCGCGATCGTCGTACGGCGCCGCAGACCATCCGGTGAGCTCTCCTTCGCGTCGCGCGTCGTAGGTTTCACCGCCATAGATGTCCGACGCGAGCACGGGACCCGCGCTGATCTTCCAGCCGCTATCCGACACGATGCGTTCCGTGCGTCCACTCTCATAGCGGATCTCGAGCTGCGCCCGGAGCGCCAGCCGCCGCCCATAGAGATTGCGTTGGCCGAAGAACCCGAGCTGCCCGCGGTACCACCCATCCCCGAGCATCGCGCCGATCGCGTTCGCGCCCGGGCGCAGGAGCGCGGTGACGTCGTACGTCTGGTACTGGAGGCGGTGTCGGTACGATGTCCAGCCGGGCGTGAAGAGGTGGTCGCCGACACGCCCTCCGTTGAGATACAGCTCGTAGAGGCCGAGGCTGGTGACGTAGACGCGCGCCGACCGCACGCGGTCGGCAATACGAAAGGTGCGGCGCAGAAGGGGCGACGGAGATGGCAGACTATCCGACATGGTTGCCTGAGAGCCGATCCACCGGGCAGTCCAGTCGGCCGGCTGCAGCAAGCCCATTTCCCAGAACGCCACGGGGCTCCATGAAGACGCCCGGCCGCTCGCGTCCCAGATGCGCACGCGCCAGTAGTACCGTCTGCGCGACAACGCTGGCGGACCGGCGTAGTCCACAAACACCGAGGCATCGGAGACGATCTTCCCGGAGTCCCACACCAGATTCTGGCCGCGCCCGAGGCCCGCTTCGCTGGTGTCGACCTGTACCTGATAGGCGGCCTGCATCGTGTTGCGCTGAGGGCTGGCGATCCGCCAGCTCAGTCTCGGCTGTGTGACGTCGATCCCGATTGGGTTTGTGAGGTACTCGACGCGCAGTCGGTCGACGGCGAGCGCGCCTTGGGTCACCAGCGTCAGGAGAACAAGGATGTGAGGTGTCATTTGGCTTGCACCGCGTGCCCGCCGAACTCGTGGCGCAGCGCGGCGATCACCTTGGCGCCGAAGGACTCCTGTTGCCGCGAGCGGAACCGCGCCAGCAGCGACATCGTGATGACCGGCGCCGGCACGTCAAGGCGCATCGCCTCGGCCACGGTCCAGCGCCCCTCGCCCGAGTCCTCGACGTAGCCGCGGATCGCGGCCAGTTGATCGTCACGGGAGAACGCGCGCTCCGCCAGTTCGTTCAACCAGGAGCGCACCACGCTGCCGTGGTTCCACAGTTTCGCGATCTGGCCCAGATGGAGTTCGAAATCCTGGGAGGCGTGCAGGATCTCGTAGCCCTCCGCATACGCCTGGAGCATGCCGTACTCAATCCCGTTGTGCACCATCTTCACGTAGTGGCCGGCGCCGGGCGGGCCCACGTGGGCGTAGCCCTCGGGCGGCGCAAGAGCCCGAAAGATCGGCTCGCAGTGCTCGAACGCGTCCGGCGCGGCGCCGATCATGAGGCAGTAGCCGAGCGTGAGGCCCCAGATTCCGCCACTGGTTCCGACGTCCACGAAATCGATCCCTCGAGCCTGCAGCGCGTCGGCGCGATGCAGCGAGTCGCGGAAGTTCGAGTTGCCGCCGTCGATGACAATGTCGCCGCGGGTGAGATGCGGCACGAGCTGCTCGATGGAGCTATCGACCGCCGCGCCGGCCGGCACCATCACCCACACGACTCGAGGCGCGGTCAGCAGCCGCGCGACCTCGGCGATGTCCTTCGCCGCCGTGACGCCCTTCCCGGCGAGGCTTTTGACGGCATCGGGGCTCGAGTCGAAGACGATCAACTCGTGCCCACCTTGCACGAGCCGCCGCACCATGTTCCCGCCCATGCGGCCCAACCCGATCATCGCCAGTTGCATTGTTGCGGCTCCCTGATCCGTGGAAGGTGATCCCGTAGCAGCAGAATAGCCCAGAATCGGGCGGTGGTATAGGATAGGTCCCGTGCATACGGGGCTCTACGTGATGATGGGCGTCTCGGGCTCCGGCAAGAGCCTCATCGGCGCGCAGTTCGCTCGAGCGCTCGGCGTCGAATTCGTCGAAGGCGATGACTTCCACCCCCCGGAGAACGTGAAGCGCATGACGGCCGGCATTCCTCTGACCGACGACGACCGGCGCGCCTGGCTCACCGCGATCGCGGCGCGCCTGCACCAGGCGAGGCGTGCCGAAACGGGACTCGTCGTCTCGTGTTCGGCGCTCAAGCGCGCCTATCGCGACCTGCTGCGCTCGGCCGGGGACGCCGAGGTGCACTTCGTGTACCTCGCGGGGGATCGCGCCCTGATCGCCGAGCGCCTGGCCCACCGCCGCGGGCATTTCATGCCGTCGTCGTTGCTCGACAGCCAGCTCGCGATTCTCGAGGCGCCATTGCCGGATGAAGACGCCTGGGTCTGCGACATTCGCGAGACCCCGGACACCATCGTCGCCGATCTCGTGAGGCGCGGCGCGTGAGCCCGAACACCACGCTGTTGCTCTACGCGCTCGTCGCGGTCGTCGCGTTGGTGGTCCTGATCGCGCGCTTCAAGCTGCATCCCTTCGTCGCGTTGATCGTGGTCTCGCTCGCCATGGGGACCGCTGCGGGCATGCCCCTCGGCACTGTCGTGAAGGCGTTCCAGGATGGGGTCGGTGGCGTCCTGGCTTTCGTCGCGATCGTGGTGGCCCTCGGCACGATGCTGGGGAAACTGATGGCCGAGTCGGGTGGCGCCACACGCATCGCCACGACGCTCATTGCGCTGTTCGGCGAGCGACGCGTGCATTGGGCGATCATGTTCGTCGCGTTCATCGTCGGGATTCCGGTGTTCTTTCAGGTCGGCTTCGTCCTGCTGGTCCCGCTGGTCTTCACGATCGCGCGTCGCTCGGGTCTGTCGCTCGTCAAAATCGGGATTCCGCTCGTGGCGGGCCTATCGGTCGTGCACGGCATGGTTCCCCCGCACCCCGCGGCGATGCTCGCGGTCCAGGCCTACCAGGCAGATGTCGGGCGCACGATCGCATACGCCGTCCTGGTGGGCCTGCCGACGGCGGCGTTGGCGGGCCCGATGTACGCCTCGTGGATCGCCCCGCGCATCACGCTCCCCTCGAGCAATCCGGTTGCGGCGCAGTTCACGGAGGCGGCCCCGCGCGACCTGCCGAGTTTCGGCATTTCGCTGTTCACCGTGCTGCTCCCCGTGATTCTGATGTTGTGCGCGAGCGCTGCCGACCTCGCGCTCGATCCCGCGAACCCGGTCCGCGGTGCCCTCGACTTCGTCGGTGGTCCGATCGTGGCGTTGCTCGTCGCCCTGCTCTTCTCGTTCTGGGCCCTCGGATACCGGCAGCACTTCACGCGCGATGAGATTCTCACATTCGCGAACGATTGTCTCGCGCCGACCGCCACGATCCTCCTCGTCATCGGCGCGGGCGGCGGCTTTAACCGGGTCCTCGTGGAGAGCGGCGTCGGCAAGGCGATCACCGACGTGGCTCTGGGATCGCAGGCGTCGCCGCTGCTGCTCGCCTGGACGGTCGCGGCGCTCATCCGCGTCGCGACCGGGTCGGCGACGGTCGCGATGACGACGAGCGCCGGGATCGTCGCGCCGATCGCGGCAGCGACACCGGGGACGTCGCCCGAGCTGCTGGTGCTCGCGACGGGCGCGGGCTCGCTGGTGCTGTCACACGTGAATGACGCGGGGTTCTGGCTCATCAAGGAGTTCTTCAACATGACCGTGCCGCAAACGCTCAAGACCTGGACCGTCGCCGAGACGATCATCGGTGTGGCGGGGTTGGGTTTTACGATGTTGCTGAGCCTGCTCGTGGGATGTGCTCCCCGTGAGCAGAACGCCACAGGACCATGGATCGATGTGACCGCGACGCTCGACCCGGCCAAGACCCCGGTGTACCAGGGCGACGCGCCGATGAAGTTCGACTTTCTGAAGGACATGCGGAGAGGCGACAACTTCACGCTGTCGGTCTACTCGATGGGGGCGCACAGCGGGACGCACATCGACGCTCCGATGCATTTCATCCGTGACGGCGCGTCGATCGACCAGGTGGGGCTCGACCCCCTGATCGGGCCCGCGCGAGTGATCGACATCGCGGACAGCGTGCAGGCGATCGACGCGGCGGAGCTGAATCGCCACGCCTGGAAGGGTGCGCAGCGCGTGCTGTTCCGGACGCGGAGCACGCTGCGCGGCTGGATGGACTCGGCGTTTCACAAGGACTTCGCCTACATCGCTCCAGACGCGGCGCAGCTCCTGGCCGACGCGGGCGTCGTGCTGGTCGGCGTGGACTACATCTCGGCGGAGCAGTTCGGGGCGCCGGCGCCGAAGACGCACCAGATCCTGCTGGGGCGCGGGATTCCGATTGTAGAGGGCCTGGATCTGCGGCCCGTGCAGGCCGGCGACTACGACCTGATCGTGCTCCCCATCAAGGTGCGGGGCCACGAGGGCGCGCCGGCGCGGGCGGTTATGCGAAAGAGAACCCCGCGCCTCACTGCCGCGTGAATGCCAGAGTGTCGCTGAGGTCCTGAAACACCTGAACTCTCAGCATATGCTTGGCGTCCACCACCTTGCCGGTGAACTGTGTGAACAAGGTGTCGCCGCTGTTGAGGACGAGCGTCAGGTGAGGAAAGGAATAGGTTCCGACGATCGTGTAATCGTGGGTCGGGGGGTTTATGAAGCCCCACGAGTGCCCGGTGCCACTCACGGAAGAGCCCTGCTGGACGAGGTCGAGCGTCAGCCTGTACTCGACGCGAGAGCCCGTCCACGTTCCGCTGATGTCGCTGACGGGCCCGAGGCCGTTCTGGCAACTGACGAGTGCGAAGAGTGAGATGCAAACGAGAGGTCGGTGCATTTGGATCCTCCCAGAATCGCTGTCGTGCGCGGCTCAGGACCCTGTCCTTTGCAATTCTGTAAGGGTGTAACCCACACCGCTAGTGTTGCGGGGTCGCAACGATCGAATCGGAAACCACGGGCCAGCGCACGAGCGCGACGCCGAGCACGATCATGAACGCGGGCAGCAGGTAATTGTTGAGGGCGGCGATCGGCGCCACCGCGGCGCTCACGTTGCGGAACATGCCGACGAGTCCCAAAACGGCCGTCCCTACTCCGACCCACCCGATCCATTTCTGCGAGCTCGATGACCGCAGCCACACGACGGAGGTCAGCAAGAAGAATACGCTGAAGGAGAGTTCGCCCAGGAATTCTCCGATGTAGTTGCCAAGGTAGGTATTGAGGCCGTCGAAAACCGCGGCGAGGACGGCCTGCTCCGGGAGGGCGGCGTGCTCGAACGCCGTGGCGAGGTGCCAATGCACACTGGGCCAGCGCATGAGGCCCAGCATCATGGCCAGCGCCGCGACCACCGCGAAGAACAAGGCCAGGCGCATGGCGCCGCGGCGCACGGGGGCCAGGGCCTCAAAGGCCGCGATGCCGGCAGGAATCCAGACCAGCGGGAGGAATGCGTAGACCGCCCAAACGAAACGGCCCGCCTCGCCGGTGGCGAGCAGGCTGGGCAACACCGTAGCCGCCGCGCCATCGAGCACATCGGGATAATTGAAGCGTGCCGCCAGGTAGCTGAAGACGCCAAGGAACGCGACGGCGCCGCCGGCGAGACAGAGCCCTCCAAAACGAATGACAGTGCGAGTAGTCACGGTGCCCTTTCGGCGGTGTGTTGACGTCCGCCGCCGTCACCGCACCGGCGTCGCGGTGTACGTCCAGGTCCAGCCCGTGGCGGGGTTGACCACGATGATCGATTTGCCGTCTTTGGAGACCGACACAAATTCACCGCCCAAGGATGGGATGGCGTACCACAGCGTCGTCGCGACCCCCACCATGAACTCGGCCGTCTCCGTCGTCGCTGTCACCGGCTCCCAAACCTCGCCGCACACTTCTTGACTGGCCGGGACATTGGGACGGGCACGCGGGAACGCCCCAGCCGCGTACGCCCGCTTGCCCGTCAGCGTCACACCGCCACCGAAGCCCGTCACCGAGAGGATGTCCCAACCCTCGTAGGGGACCGTCATCCGCGGCGCGGGACACTCCGCACTCGCTCGGAGGACAACCGTGGCGGGGAAGTTCTTGACGGTGGCGGGTCCGACTAACGCCATCTGCTGCTGATTCCATTTGAACGTGAGCTCCACGCGGTCGGTGACCTTCCCCCTCGCCTCCACGTCCCTGGGACTTTTCATGACCACCAGCTCGCCCGTGAAGTCACCGGTCATGACATAGTGAACCACCGTGACCGCGGACCACTTGGCCATCAGGGCCATGTCGACCGCCTGGGCGCCGAGCGGCGACGCGCTCAGGGAGAGACACCCGATCACTAGAACCTCGATGCGAGCTCTGCGGCCCATAGACTCCCCAGGCAAACGTGTGAGCTAATCTACGTGCACCGCCAGCTTCACGCGCCTGTTAGGCCGCTCGGTTCAAGATGCTGGCCGAGCACACTCAATCTCGGGCCCGGTCTGGACGAAGCGGGTCATAGCTCTTGCCGAAGGGACATCGAGCGCCTGCGCTAGTACTGCTGCTTGCGCCAATACACAAGAATCAAGGTCCACGCGGGACCTCCATTCCCCACAAGGAGGGCGGCAAGAAACGCAGCCTGAGCGGTATCGGGCTCGGTGAGGTTGAAACTGAGGGCCAGCAAAAACCACCCGAGTGCCATCCACGCAGCACATACGGACGTAAGAGCAACAAAGCGGCGGGTGTTATGGGGTTCGAGGTGGCCAAGCGCGCGACGGAGCTCTCGCCGCTTACGTTCCTCAGAAAGCGTCACCAGCGGGATCGAGGTCATGACCTAGTGGGCGCTCGTCGCTGTTTAACGGATCGCGCTTAAGTCGTCGTGCGCGAGCGACGCCGATAGTGTGCGGTGGGCGTTGGCCTGGTCGAGCAAGTCCTTGGCCTTCGTCTCGAAGGTCTCGACCGCGTCGGCGCCGGCGGGCCACCGCCTCGGAGGTTCGGCTTGCCTAGCAAGTTGGATAAGTGCCTTGGCGAGCTTGGCGGGGTCACCGCCCTGGAAGCCGTTCATTTTCTTCCAGGCAGCAACGGTGTCACGGGTCTTCGCGGCGTAGTCGGGGCGGGCATCACCAGGTGGGCGCCGCTCCGCCCCACGACGCCGCCTCCGTCAGATTCCGCAGGCCCGATCCGTCCAGATTGACCACATAGATGTCGTACCGCAGCACGCAGGCGCCAGCAACGCAAACGACGTGCTCGCGCTGAAAGGCTATGCGAGAACCGTCTGGCGCCCACACTGGCTTGAGGTCTGTGACTCCCTCCGTGCTATCTGCCCGTGTAAGTTGTCTGCGATCACTGCCATCTGGGCGTGTCGTATAAATGAAGCTCGCTCCGTAGCCTCCGAGCGCGAGGGCCACGCGCCGCCCGTCGGGCGACCAGGCGGGACTCCGTGCCCCGGCCCCTGCGATCACCAGGCGTGCCGTGGTATCGGCAAGCGTGATGCTGTAGATGCCCGCGCTTCGCGCGGATGCCGGCGATTGCCCCGCCGCAGCAAGGATGGTGCGGCCATCCGGTGACCACGTTGGCTCGCTCAGGGCGGAGGCGATGTCGCTCGTCGTGCTGTCCGCAACGGTCACAACACGAAGTCCACCCGCACCGGGGCCCGACCCCCACCAGGGCAGGGCGAGTACCAACTGATCACCGTTGGGGGACCATGCAAGCTGGTCTACAGCATTGTCCGGGTAGACCTTGTGTGGTTGCGTACTGTCGGTCTCAAGGACGAAGAGGCCGCCATCCGACGCCTCATTGATGTATGCAAGTAAGCGACCGTCAACTGACACAGCTGGATGGACCAGGTCCCTGCCGGGAAGGGTTACAACCTTCGGTGGAGACCCATCCAGGCCGACTTGATAGATCTGCCAGCCAGGTGCCAACTGCATGAATGTGATCGGGCGTAAGGCCGCGCCAGGTCCAGTCGCGTCCCCGCAAGCCGTCAGGAGAACGAGCGCGAGCAGGACGGGGTTATTAGCGTGGTCCATCGTGTGGCGGGCGTGCATGAGCAACCTAAACTCTTCCTCCCTTTGCGGGCTGCCTCACGGAATGCGCCTAAGCTGCGGCGCCGATTAGAAGATCTCAGATCGAAGACTACCACAGCAAAAAGGCGCCGCCAGCTTCAGGCGCTTGTTAGGCAGCCCGTCACGACTCATCTGACGACTCGGCAATTGATAGGAATTCGAACCCGAACCCTAACGGCCTGCCCTTCCCGACAACCAGGCGAGAACACTGCTTCGTGCGGGTAATCGCCATTCACTTGAAATATTGGTTGAGAATCTCTTCCAGCATTCCTTTGGTCAATGGTTTTGTTCTGAAGTCAGAAGCGATATTCCTTGCCTTCGCTTTCACCTTGTCGTCGGGATTGTCTGAAGTCGTAAGCATTACGATAATTGCCTGGCTTTGCAACTGTTCATCCAATTTGTTGTACTCCTCAAGAAACTCCCATCCGTTCATGCCGGGCATGTTGATGTCCAGCAGAATCAGGTCAGGGTGGGTATCCCTGTCATTTTTCCTTGATTTGAGATACTCAAGGGCATCCCGGCCCGTCCGCTTTTCTATGACATTGGCGGCTGCATTGCTCCTTTTTATCACTCTCGCGTGGATAAAATTATCATCGGCATTGTCGTCAACCAGCATTATGCATTTCAATTTTCTGCTCATAAGGATAAATGACCAATGGTGAATTTGAATGTCGTCCCTTTTCCTACCGTGGATTCGACCCAGATTTTCCCTTGATGCAGTTCAACAATTTTTTTGCAGTTGGCAAGGCCAATTCCGTTTCCTTGATACTCAGTGTCGATGTGCAGGCGTTGGAAAATATCAAATATCCGCTGAAAATGAGCGGGTGCGATTCCAATGCCATTGTCACTTACTGAGAATTGCCATTTCTCACCTACTTTTGCTGAACGGATCCTAATTGCAGGTTGGACATCTTTATGTTGGAATTTGATTGCGTTCGTGATGAGATTCTGAAACAGTTGACCGATTTCCGTTTCATAGCCGTTCAACTCGGGCATTTCTGCCACGTCAATTGTTGCATGTGAGTCTTGTATCACTGTTTGAAGATCCGCAATCACATGGTTAATCAGTTTATTGCAATCAACATGAACCAACTGTTTGTTATGTCCCAAACGCGAAAAGTCCAGAAGTCCTTTCACGAGGAGGCTCATTCTTCTTGTGGCGCTACTTACAGCGCGAATATATTGGCGTGCGTTGTCATCCAATCGTTCCAGATAATCTTCCTCAAAGACTTGCATATAGTTGGAAATCGTACGAAGGGGTTCCTGAAGATCATGTGAAGCTATATAGGCAAGTTGTTCCAGTTCCTTGTTCGCAATGATCAGCTCTACGGCCCGCTTTTCTTTTTCCTCGTTTTGAAAGAGGAGTTCCTTGTTCGCGATAACCAGCTCTGCCGCGCGTTTTGCCTTTTCCTCGTTTTGAAAGAGGAGTTCCTTGTTCGCGATGACCAGCTCTGCCGCGCGTTTTGCCTTTTCCTCGTTTTGAAAGAGCAGTTCCTTGTTCGCGAGGGCCAGCTCTGCAGCCCGTTTCTCTTTCTCTTTATTTTGAAAGAGAAGTTCCTTGTTCGCGATGACCAGCTCTGCAGCCCGTTTTGCTATCTCTTTGTTTTGAACGGATCGGATCACTCCGAGGCCTCCCTTGGGACGTTTCATTGAATTGCTCCTTCCTGTGCAAGGTGGCATCGGCGCTATGTTGCGCTACAGTGGTTTGTCCGACCCGAAAAACCTTGAGTCATCCTTTGGGGGCATTTCCAGTTTGTAAACCTTGCGCCCACAAGCAACACCGGCGCGCTGAGGAAGGATTCATTCCATAATCTACGCGCGCCGCCCGCTTGAGGCTGTTAGGCCGCTGGCTCACAGACGCCTGGCCAGTCTCGCTTGGACTTCAGCTGACGACAACACGGGCAGGACCTCAAAGTCGATCAGATCCCGCCACTGCGAAATCCACTGCTCCAAAAGGCTCCGATCAACGCACTCCATTACCTGATAGCAGCGCGCCAGGTCATCGGTGATCCAACTGCTTACGTACGTCAGGCCCTCAGGTGCAAGCCGACCACGATCGCGGAAACGGCGATAAATCGGGACAGGATCACGACCGCGAAAGTTCTCGATGACTAGGTACTGCATGGAGAACCTCAGGTGGGAACAGATTGAATCGGGCGGCCTAACGAGAAGCGGCTGAGCTGCGCCGCCCTGCTGTGCAGTTCATAAATGCAATTCTACTACGACGGGCGGCGCCAGCTCCAGCCGCTTGTTAGGCGCCCGCGCGGCGGAACCACTAGCGGGAGTCGACGCGGATCGGCGCAGGAACATTAATCACGAGCGGCGGATAGTGACGACCACACACCAACCATTCACGCGCGCTACTCTGGCAATGAGCGATGGAATCCGTCGCGGCCGAGTCCAGCAGCACAAATAGGACTGTTTGCTCCAGGCGGCGGCCAGCCATACTGGGATCGCGCCATTCTTTTAACCCATTACGAACGGCACCTGTGAAACCTGGATGAGCACTTGTGAGAATCTCGAATGTTGTCAGCTCAGGGTTCCCGAGTGAGTCGAGCAGCACGCGAAAGCGAACAGGTCCCTGGACGTTAGCCTGCTTCAGTACATCGTTATACCGGAAGGCGGGCGGCGGCACCGTGCTGGCCTTTGCGCACGCTATCAGCACCAGAAGTCCCACCGAAGCGATTCTGATTGGACTATGCATCCGATAACTCTGCGGTGCGCCTAACGGATCGCGCTGAAGCTGCGGCGCGCTGGTGAAAGAGTAGTCATTCAATATCCTACGCGCGCCGCCAGCTTCAAGCGCTTGTTAGGCTGCCCGGTCGCGACCTCAGATTGACAGAAGCAAGCGAAACCCGACCGTTAGCAATGCAATGCAGAGCGCGATCAGTACGGCCTTGCGTAACGACATGTCACGTCCCCCGTGGAATCCGACCAACACCACGCTCAACATCGTGGTGGAGGACAGCGCATCAACAAGGTTTTTGGGGACGAACCGTTCGGCGATTACGTCCACCACGACGCCCGCAAGAGCCGCGGTCACCGCAAGCGCGGCCACACGTTTGAATCCGATCGGGGCGATGGGGTGATTCGTCATGCCGACTCCCGCGGGCAGCCTAACGGACCGCGCTTAAGCTGCGGCGCGCTGAAGAAAAAGTAGTCATTCAATATCCTACGCGCGCCGGCAGCTTCAAGCGCTTGTTAGGCCGCAACCTCATCGTCACCCTCTCGCAGCCATTCCTCGGCCAGGCCTCGAGCTCGGTACAGCTGCCGAACGAGTGAATGATCCTCGCGCCGCAGGCGCAGAGCGCGAAAGCGGCGCTGCCCTAAGCGACGGTCGATCATGGCTAAGGCGCGGTGAAGCACGTTCGTTGAGGAAAGAGCACTCACAATCGAGAGATCCAAGTACTCCTCGAGCGCCTCCCAGAACGTCCACTCCGTATAAACACCTTCTGCTTCAAGCTGCGCCCGGGCGCGTCGGTGGGCCTTCGTCGAACCCAACCCTTGTTCCTGAAGCGCAGAGTTGAGCTCCGAGAACGCACCATAATGCCTGATGGTGGAAGCGTCGAAGATCTCCTTGCGATCTAGCGTAATCCATCCCCGCCCTTCTCCATCGTGCGCGTGGCGATAGCTGGTCACACGCAGCTGCACCCGCCGGTGTAGAGAAGCGGCGAAGCGGCCTTCGATAAGGGTCTTAAGACGCGACCATCGCATGGCTCATGCTCGCTGGTTGCGAAGCTCCAACAAGGCCTTGTCACGCACGACTAGTGGCATAACAGCTTACTGCGCCTTCCGTTCAAGAACATCTTTGAAAGGCCGATAGTGCTGCAACACCTTGAGGATATTTGCAGGCGCAATCACTTCAGATGTTATGACACCCCTTCCCAGGGTCTCGATGATGTTGACGGAACCATCGTCGTGCATGATGCACATCGCATCCTCAATAACCTCGAAGTAAAGCGCTTCCTCATTCGACTTCTCTATTATTTTCATCCCTTCAGCTACATCAACCTGCTCAAGGCGTTGCGAAAGTTGTGCCGCCTTATTCATGAATTCTCCTGCTAAGTTTCTGACGCATGGTTCCGAGGCACGTTGCTGAGCGAAGATCAGGATCGTCGCGAATGCCGCACTTCAGTGCTCGGTGCGCCATCGTGCTAGCGCTATGCGGTCTAACGGACCGCGCTTAAGCTGCAGCGCACTGGTGAAAAATCAAATTCCCCTACGTGCGCTGTCAGCTTCAAGCGCTTGTTAGGGTGCTTACGTCAAAAGGTTGGCCGTTGCTCACGCGTTCGACTGAGGCTTAACAGGCGGCGGCATTGCTGGCCGGCGCCACTCTCTATACAAGAATAGAACGACCGGCGGCAGGTAGGCTAGCAAGAGCACACCGCCAACGCCCCAAGTCCAAGCCAATGATTTGAGCATCGGCGCCGCATCGGGGCCAAATCGGCCAATCCTCGCCGAATCAGGTGCGCTCGCATGAAAGTAGACCCACACACTGTCGCCAAGTCCCCACTGATCGTATCGCCAGTCGACGGCAGGGTCGAGGCTAGGAGTGAGGAGGCGGTGTTGTTGTCCACCGACCTCATACGTCACCCGGAGGCGAGGGCCGCCCCGCACGAACTTCTCGACGACGGCGCCGCGTGTCGAGTCCGCCGCGGCCAAAAATGCCGTGTTAGCCCGTGTCCTATTAATGAACGGAAACACTATGAGAGCGGACGGTACGAGCAGACATACTGCGGCGCAGATGATCCAGATCGACGATTGCTTTGCGTGACGCCAGGCGAGGACCACGCCGGCGCCGACAATCGCTCCAAAGAGAGCGACGCCACCAAACGAGACCCAAACAAAGGAGTCGAGCGCGGCCGACGGTGGGGGGACTCCCTCGTCCCAGACGAGCGCCACAACAGCCAGAGCAGCGCCCGCTATTCCGGCCCGGCCTAGAGTCTTGATGGATACCTCGTCTTGGTAAGCGGCCTAACGGACCGCGCTTAAGCTGCGGCGCGCTGAAAAAAGATTCATTCCTTAATCTACGCGCGCCGGCAGCTTCAAGCGCTTGTTAGGCGGGGGCCCGGCGAACCCGAAGCGCGCGCCAAGCCGCCGGAACAACAAGCCCGAGTGTGATTCCCCAAATGATGCTATCAAGCGCGACAGTTGTGGGCGGCGTCCCAACCCAGAAACGCGGCACGAATGGTGTATGTGCACCGGGAGGAGCGCACCGGCCACGTAGGGAAAAACCGTGTCTCGTTCCTCGTTCATCCCATGCGACCACAAGTACGCCGCTATAAAGACGCTGGTGCCGAAATGCGCGAACGCAACGGCAGCTGTCAGCAGGAGTCGACGTACGAGCACCGCGGTACGATCAATCACGCATGTACGGCGCGATGTTGTTTGCGACGACCGCGAACTCGGCCTCACTCAGAGGGAGTCGCCGGAACGCGGCCCAGCCTGCCTTGGGATAGGTGAGAGGGCTTGCGGCGGCGTCCGAGCCGTACAGAACGCGCTCGACGCCGACCTGGCGAATGCGCGCCGCGATCTTCTGCAGCTCTTCCGGGGACATGGCCGGCCGCACCACCACCGTTGCGTCGAACCATACATTCTTCAGGCGCGGATCCCGCCTCGTGATCGCATCCGTAAAAACGCTCAGAGCCGAGTCCGTCTCCGGCCCATACCCGCCCGCTCCGGCAAGATGCGCGATCTGCACCGGCACGTCGGGTGCGGCCGCCAGGAGCTCACGCACAAACACGCGTGCCTCGTCTGCGCCGTATTTCCGTTGCTTGTCTATCGAGGTCCGCATGTGCACCACAATGGCCATCCGAAACCCGTTCGCGGCTGCGAAGACCCTGCGGACCTGCGCGACGTTGTCGGGATTGTCGAGATCGACGTCAGAATTGCCGAAGTGAAGCTTCAGACCATAGTGCAGCATCGGATCCTTGCTGCAGCGCGCCAACTCCCGGAGCGCATAGGGCTTGAGCGGATTGAGGCTGCAGAATGCGCGAAGACGCTCAGGATACTGCCCGACTTGCTGCGCCGTCCATGCGTTCTCGGCCCTGACGTGGGCGTATTCTCCCACGACGGGTGCCCGGCTTGCCTTGCCCCAGGTGTAGGCGGTGGACAAAACCAGTGCGCGCTGAATGCCTGCGGAATCGAGCAGAGCAATCACGTCACGGGCGGTCAGGCCTGGCGCGTCCGCCTTGCCCAAAACCAACGCGGCCGCGGCCGGACTGAACAGGTGCTGGTGGTAGTCGATGACGGGCGCTTGAGCAACCAGCGTCCCGCGTAGCAGCAGCAATGGAACGAGAGCGGTGCAGAGTCTGGATCCCATCGATTGCTCCACAATGCGGTGCCCCAGTCGTGCAGCCTAACGGATCGCGCTTGAGGTGCGGCGCGCTGAAGAAAGATTCATTCCACAATCTACGCGCGCCGGCAGCTTCAAGCGCTTGTTAGGCTGCGCGTCGACCGATCCCTTCGGACTTAGCGGAGACGCCACGGCTCCTCGTTCGAAAGGGGCGGCGGCAACTCCCCAAGTCGCGCGATGGCGACGGCATCCTCCTCGCAAACCCAATTCCCGTTGTGATACCATAGAGGATGGCGGAAATGTCGGGGACAACGCGGCCACGTTGTATCCACGAACTCGTCCATGAAACGCTGCTGCAGGTCCTCGACCACCTTCTCTTCGAACCAGGTGGGGTCAGTGACGAATGAGCGTGCGTTCGTCGCTTCGTGTCTCACCCACTCGAGATGAGAGGTGAGCCCCCAGCCTTCGACATCGCGGCTGAGGCGTGTGACGACATCGTTAACCTGCTCGTCAGTGATGGACATGACCGTGTCCAGAGAAACTGCTCGCGCCGCCAGCTTCAAGCGCTTGTTAGGCGGCCGCGCAACGGAGTCATTGGTGCCTAGACTCTGTGCGGCGCATCCGGATTGTGCCTTGCGCGCCCGTTCCCGAAAACTGTGGCTCGTACCAGCGCCCCAGGAAGTCCGCTCCCGAGAAACGTCCTCGAGCGACCAGACCGCAATCCGCAGCGTCCGGGGTGAACCATATCTCCACCGTGTCAGGAGAGACCTTGTAGGCTGTCAACGGTCCCTCCGAATGGACGCACTCGTCCGAATGACCGAACAGCGCCTTCACAGGATCGGCCCCGAGTTGAGTGCCGAAATCCAGGTGGCCCTGTAGGCGGTTTGATTTGGGACCTGGCTCAAGCGTGACTGCGATTCGCGTTGCTGTGAGGCTATCGATCAACCTGGAGCCACTCCAGAGCTCAGCACTCCACGTACCCGCCAAACTTGCCAGCGGCGGCGTGCGAGTTTGGCCTCCGGCAGGGCGCGAGAGAGCCGAAGCACAAATCGCCGACATCGCAATCAGGGTTCGAGGCAACACCCACAAATTGAATCGTAGGATATGGGCCGCCTAACGGATCGCGCTTAAGCTGCGGCGCGCTGAAGAAAAAGTCGTCATTCCACATCCTACGCGCGCCGCCAGCTTCAAGCGCTTGTTAGACGGCTGCCAAACCGTCACTCCGATGTAGTGCAAATGCAATGAATCTCCCATTCTAGCGTGAAACGCGAGGGCTAGGATCTGAGCAACCGCCCAGAAGGAGAACCCATGTCCAGCCGAGCCCTGCTCTTCACAGCTTGCGCCATTCTAGCCTGCACCTCGGTTCCAACGGCGACCCGGGAGAGTACCTGCGCGCTGGAGGTCAGCGTTGCACACCGGCTCGCGGGCGCGCTGCGAAACCTCATCCTGTACGAAGAGTCATACTTTGCAGACTCCGTGAACTACACCAGCAATCTTGCTGTTCCGCAGCCCTGGCTCGGCTATCCGAACGGCTTCGACGCAGGACCGGATGTCGAGGTCGTGATCAAAGATGTGAGCCCAATGGGATGGCGCGCGACCGCCGTCCATCCCCTGAAGGGTGTGCGCTGCGTTGTCTACATCGGTGTGGGGCCGCAGGAGATTCCGGGGATGCGGGAAGGGGAGCCTGCCTGCGAAACCATGTAGCCGCAGCCGTCTAACGGACCGCGCTTAAGCTGCGGCGCGCTGAAGAAAGATTCATTCCTTAATCTACGCGCGCCGCCAGCTTCAAGCGCTTGTTAGGCGGACGCCCACTAGTTGGGATAGTCAAAGGTGGCCTGGCCCGGCTCCTTCAACGCATCCCCGTAGATGGTCCATCGATTGCCATCCGGCGAAGCTGCCCAGAAGAACCAGAGTTGCTTGAATGGTATGGTAGACATTGTGATGGCTTTGAGATCCATCTTTCCGCGCCGATTCAACTTGACCGCGAGAACAGTATCTGTACCCGGCGAATAGTTGGGGAGATTCCCGAGTAGATCCTGCAGAGTGGCCCGAGGATTCAGGTCCGCTGGCACCAACTCCTTTAACTGGACCGGGCAGAAGTGCGGTTGGTCATCCTGACTCCATGCGACGACAAAGTCATAGTCGCTCGACTCCTCGGTCGCGTAGCCCATCGGCCGTTCGTGCGCAAGGCTCATCCCGTAGGTGAAGAGAGCTGCGTCTCTCCATTCTCGATACTTCTTGAGCGTCGGTGTGCGTAGACGCCGGACCTTATCGTCCTGGATGCTGGCGACCTCGTGCTCTAATACGCGCAGGTCCCGGAGAATGCGCGCAGGATCATGATAGGTGAGCGTACCCCAATGCCGGAGTTGATCCCGCGTCGCCATACCGATAGAAATGGGCGTTCCGCCTAACGGATCGCGCTTAAGCTGCGGCGCGCTGAAGAAGAATTCATTCCTTAGTTTACGCGCGCCGCCAGCTTCAAGCGCTTGTTAGGCTGCGAGGGCACCGGC